>CDYS01052688.1_pt1 | contig 286977 bp, 235 predicted proteins | sample 557491 | NCBI WGS metagenome assembly CDYS01 (sample SAMEA3182057, study PRJEB8094) | gut metagenome | biome: human; feature: gut; material: Stool; isolation source: human stools | place: Canada | collected 2012-11-26
GGTGCACATTCAGCTTGGCACTCAGAGTGCACATTATCTCATATGACTTCTCTATTCCTTCCCACAGAAGCTTCGCATCCGTAGGATAGCGCATCTCGCTCTCGTAACAGGTTGCATCCGTATACATCGTATCCAGGTCCTTCATGTACGGTTTCCAGGCTCTTGCCAGTATCTCCTGCTGCTGTTGGATCTTCAGCCCGCGGGCCAGCTCCGAAAACACGTCGTCCAGAAGTTTATAGTTCGTCAGAGGATGCATCGGGTCTATTCTCACATCGCAGAAGAGCTGATAGTGGACGTTGCCGTTAAGATGCTCCATCAACCTCGGGCTGCTCAGACCTGTGTACATCTTCAGGAACATCAGCGCAACCTTGCCCTCCGGGGTGAAGTATGTTTTTCGCCCTTTCTTCGCTCTCATGCTCTTGCTTATCAGTCCAAAGTTCTCTGCCATCTCACCAAGCGGCAGCCTCTTCCTGATTTTTCCCAGCTCGCTAGTCTCGAACGTCCGCCTATACAATTCATAAAAATCGAACTCTGTGAAAGGAAGATCGGGTGATATTTCAGAGAAATTTTGTACCTTAGCCATGCAGATTAATTTTTGCGATACCTCCAAATTTGGCTTTTCTAGGGCAATTGGAGGTATTCTTTTTATCTTTAGCTAAGATACAAATTTTATATTACATTGGCAATCAATTCATTATAAAGTTTTATTCTTTTTGCGACAGTCCCTAATGTAGGAGAACAGGAAGATGTCCTTTGCAAATAGGGTGTATTCGGTTTTGTGGCTTGGCTCTATTTCCAATGCCATCAACTTCTGAATGTCTCCTTTCGTGATGGCACGCTTTCTTGTCCGTGTCCACAAACTGCCGACCTTGTACTTGGCAAACGGATTGACCTTTTGGATAAAGATTCCATCGGCAAGAGCCTTGTTGTAGGCGGCCTTGAATATGGCGAATTTTGTGGCTATGCTGTTGCTGGCATTGTCGTTCTTCCGCAGGAACAGTTCGAAATCCCGCAAGAACGTAAGGTCAATCTCATCGAAACGGATATTCAACGAGCGGAATTGGGCCAGATGAGAACATAAAACACGGTGCTTGCTGGCTGATGCATATTTGCCGAGTGCTTCCAAGCGTTCGATTATCTGTTTCAGATAGTCGCCAACTGTGCAGTTTATCCGTTTGCTGTTTTGCCCGAATAGATTCTCAAACGTGACGGGAATCTCCATGATTTCCAAGCGCTGGATTCGCTTCTCATACTCCTTGATTTTGGCTGTTATTTGGAACTGAATATTGTCCCTGTCGGGGCAGTCATCGGTCACCTTTTGCGTCTCGGCATCCCAATGTGCTGGGGAAACGGAGACGCCCAGCCCGATGTATTTTTTGCGCTTCCCCTGAAAGAAGAGGAGGTATAGGGGAGAAGTGGAATTCTTGTAAACAGTGCTTTTGCGGCATATAACTTTGAATGTCATTTGATTGCGTGTTATACGCAGTCGGATGTCAGGCCTTTTAACAGGCTTTTTAATGTATACCCTAATGTATACCCTGCGCCCGAAAAAGGGCGTTTTTTGAGGTTCAAAACCCGAAATCGTGATAGGGTAGAGAAAACAAAAAGAGCCGACAATCGATTGACTGTCAGCTCTTTTCTGGTGAACCCGCTGGGGCTCGAACCCAGGACCCCAACATTAAAAGTGTTGTGCTCTACCTGCTGAGCTACGGATTCTCCGGCCAAACGGAACTGCGTCCCGATTTGGTGGTGCAAATGTAGAGATTATTTTTGTTTTACCAAAATAAAATGATATTTTTGTTCCGGCAAAAGCCAAAAACACTTAGCCGGAAAATAAACAAAACTCTTAACTCTAAAATAAACTATGTGTAGAGCTCTGATTATCGGCGCCGGAGGCGTCGGAACGGTCGTTACCCAGAAAATCGCCGCCAATCCGGTCTTTACGGATGTGATGCTGGCCAGCCGTACCAAATCCAAATGCGACGCCGTGGCCGCTGCCATCGGCGGCGAGCGGGTGAAGACGGCCCAGGTCGATGCCGACAACGTGGCCGAACTGTGCGAGCTGTTCCGCGCATTCAAGCCCGACATCGTGGTCAACGTGGCGCTTCCCTATCAGGACCTGACGATTATGGACGCCTGCCTCGAGTGCGGCTGCAACTACCTCGACACGGCCAACTACGAGCCGCGCGACGAGGCGCACTTCGAATATTCGTGGCAGTGGGCCTATCAGGACCGCTTCAAGGCGGCCGGGCTGACGGCCATCCTCGGCTGCGGCTTCGACCCGGGCGTTACGGCCATCTTCACGGCCTACGCCGCCAAGCACCATTTCGACGAGATTCACTACCTCGATATCGTGGACTGCAACGCCGGCAACCACGGCAAGGCATTCGCCACCAACTTCAACCCCGAAATCAACATCCGCGAGGTGACGCAGAAGGGCCGCTACTACGAGAACGGCGAGTGGGTCGTCACCGAGCCGCACGAGATTCACCGTCCGCTGCACTATCCCGGCATCGGCGAGCGTGAGTCGTATGTGATTTACCACGAGGAGCTGGAGTCGCTCGTCAAGAACTATCCGACCATCAAGCGCGCCCGTTTCTGGATGACCTTCGGACAGGAGTACCTGACGCACCTGCGCGTGATTCAGGACATCGGCATGGCGCGCATCGACCCGATTATGTACAACGGCGTCGAGATTGTGCCGATTCAGTTCCTCAAGGCGGTGCTTCCAGACCCCAAGTCGCTGGGCGCGAACTACCACGGCCAGACCTCGATTGGCTGCCGCATCCGGGGCATCAAGGACGGCAAGGAGCACACCTACTACATCTACAACAACTGCGACCACGAGCAGGCCTACAAGGAGACCGGCACGCAGGCCGTGTCGTTCACCACGGGTGTTCCGGCCGCGCTGGGTGCCGCCATGTGGGCCAAGGGGCTGTGGCGCGGCGCCGGCGTCTTCAACGTCGAGGAATTCGACCCGGACCCCTTCCTGGCGGAGCTGGGTCCCCAGGGCCTTCCCTGGCACGAGCTGTTCGACGTCGACATCGAGGTCTGAGGCCTTGCGCGCGACGCACAACCGGGAAAACGGACGGGACGGCATCCCGTCCGTTTTGTTTTTTGCTCGGCTCGGCTTCGGATTTAGGTATTTCTACTGACCTCCGCACGGAAGGATTCCGTTACTTTTGCCCATGGAAGAAACCGAAACAGAACCGAACCATGCAACCCGACACAACCGCAACACTCGCAACCCGATACGATGAACCGTGCGACGAGCGCACGGACTACGCCCCGTTTTTCGACGGCCTGCTGGCCGTTGCCGCCGGACCGCTGACCGACGAAACGGGGGAGCGCATCCGCAACTACGTGATGGGGTGGCTCGAGAGGCACCCGCTCGAGTCGTTCGACCGATACTCCGACCGCAACTACGTGCGCAGCTATCTGGGCCGCTGCCCCCGCACCCACTGGGAGGCGCTCGTCATGAGCTGGAAGCAGGGTAACCGGACGACCATCCACGGCCACCCGGCCTTTGCCGGCTACCACTTTGCCGACGGCCGCTTCCGGGTCGAGGTCTTCGAACCGACGGGCGACGGCCGCGCACGACGCATTGCTGAGCAGGTGATTGACGGCCGCGAAGGCTTCTTTGCCATCGGAACGCCGGGCCGCTTCGACAACCACCTCCACCGCATCACCTGCCTCAGTCCGACGGGCCACAGCCTGCACGTCTACTCGGACGACGCGCTGCAGGGCATCGCCTTCACCGAGGCGGAGTAGCTGCCATCACCGGAAGGGGGGGGCAACGGGAGCTTCGGACAGGGCCGGAGCCCCGCCGACAGGTTTCCCGCAGCCGGGACGGTGACGGTTCCCGCCATATTTTCCGCACCGCCGCCGAAACAGCGTCCGGCCAGCTGCCGTATCGTTCGCACTGCGGCCGGAATGCCGGAGCCCCACCGACAGATTTTCCGCGCGGCAGCCGTGGTCCCCGTACCGCTGAAACGCCGCTTCCGCGCCCGACCTGCCGAGAAGTTTTCCGGCCACCACAGAAACACCGTCCGACCTGCGGCCGGAATGCCGGAGCTCCGCCGACAGATTTTCCGCGCGGCAGCCGTGGTTCCCGCACCGCTGAGACGCCGCTTCCGCGCCCGACCTGCCGAGAAGTTTTCCGCGCCACCACCGAAACACCGTCCGGCCAGCTACCGGGATACCGGAGGCGCTCGCCCGCGTTTTTATTTATTCATCCCGCAGCCGAGCCTGTCGCCGAACCACTCTTTCAGCCGTGCGACCGCATGCGGCAGAGCCGCTACGTATAAATACCTATTTCTCCAAAAAGCGAAACGCAAACGTAGGCTTTTCGCAATGATTTTCCTATTTTTGCATCTGTTTTGAACGTTTCCGTTGACACGATGACCCGTATGGGCTTTCCCCCGAAAAGCAACGGAAACATTGGTTGGAATTTACTGGAAAACCGCTCGATGATTGACTTTCTGAAACTGCCCTCTCCGTGCTACGTCCTGGACGAGACGCTGCTGGACCACAACCTGGAGGTGATCGACCGCGTGCGCCGCGAGTCGGGTGCCGAAATCATTGTGGCGCTCAAGGCCTGCGCCATGTGGAGCATCTTCCCGGAGCTGGCGCGCCACTCCGACGGCGCCACCGCCTCGTCTGCCGCCGAAGCGCGGCTCGTCTACGAGGAGTACGGCCGCCCGGCCCACACCTACGCCCCGGTCTACACGGATGAGAACATCGAGGAGATTCTCCGCTACAGCGACCACATCACCTTCAACTCCGTGGCACAGTACGAGCGCTTCGGACAGCAGGCGCTCATCCGCGGCATCTCGTGCGGCCTGCGCGTCAACCCGCGCTACTCGCCCGTCGAGACGGCACTCTACAACCCCTGCGTGGCCGGGTCGCGGCTGGGCATCGTGCCCGAGCAGCTGCGCGAGCTGCCGGCCGGCATCGAGGGGCTCCATTTCCACGTCCTCTGCGAATCGCGGCCCGAGCATCTGCGTCTGGCGCTCGAGGCGCTCGAGCGGAACTTCGGCCAGCTGCTGCCGCAGCTCAAGTGGCTCAACATGGGCGGCGGCCATCTGATGACGCACGCCGAATACGACTGCGACGAGCTGATTGCCATCCTGCGCGACTTCCACGCCCGCTATCCCCACCTGAGGCTGATTCTCGAGCCGGGCAGCGCCTTTACGTGGCGCACGGGCTATCTGGTCTCGACCGTCGAGGACATCGTCGAGAACGGCGGCGTGCGTACGGCGATGCTCAACGTCTCGTTCGCCTGCCACATGCCCGACTGCCTTGAAATGCCCTACAAGCCGGCCATCCTCGGCGCCCACGAGCCCGCCGAGGGCGAAGCGCGCTGGCGCATGGGCGGCAACAGCTGCCTGGCGGGCGACTACTACGGCGACTGGGCCTTCGACCACGAACTGAAGGTGGGCGAGCGGATTGTCTTCGAAGACATGATTCACTACACGATGGTCAAGACCACGATGTTCAACGGCGTAGCCCATCCCGCCATCGCCATCGCACGGTGCGACGGCAGGCTCGACGTCATCCGCCGCTTCGGCTACGAGGACTTCAAGAACCGAATGTCGTAACTAATCAAACATAGATACATGGAAGAATTTACCCCTACCCGCTACACCCTCGAGTGCGTGGCCACCGGACGCGAATTCGAGGATGACGGCTGGACGCTCGAGGACCATACGTCGCCCACACCCTCGCTGGTGAGGGCCCGTTATGCCCGCAAGCAGCTCGAAGTGAAGCCCGACTCCTACGGATTCTACAAGTTCTGCGACTGGCTGCCCGTCCGGCGCATGCTCAAGGGCTCCTCGGCACCCGTAACCTACCGCAGCCGCGGACTGGCCCGGCACCTCGGTCTGGAGAATCTCTGGATTACCTTCAACGGCTGGTATCCCGCCATCGGGGCGAAGATGTCGACCTGCTCGTTCAAGGAGACCGAGGCCTTCTCGGTCTGCGCCCGCATTCCCGAGGGCGAGAAGCGGGTGCTGGTGGTCGCCTCGGCCGGCAACACGGCCCGCGCCTTCGCCAAGGTATGCTCCGACAACCGGATTCCGCTGCTGCTCTCGGTTCCCTACGACAACATCGGGGCGCTCTGGTTCGAACACGAGCTCGACCCCTGCGTCAAGCTCATCTCGTGCGAGCGGGGCGGCGACTACTTCGATGCCATCCACCTCTCGAATCTGGCGCTCAAGAGCGGCAAGTTCTACGCCGAGGGCGGCGCGAAGAACATCGCCCGCCGCGACGGCATGGCGACGACCGTGCTCTCGGCCACGACGACCATCGGCCGGATTCCCGACTACTACTTCCAGGCCGTCGGCAGCGGCACGGGTGCTATTGCCGCCTGGGAGGCCAACCTGCGTCTGATTGAGGACGGCCGCTTCGGCAGCAACCTCATGAAGCTGATGGTGGCCCAGAACGCTCCGTTCGTCCCGATGTACGACGCCTGGCGGGCCAATTCGCGACAGATGCTGCCCTACGACGACGACAAGGCGCGCCGCGACGCCGAAATCATCGACGCCAAGGTGCTTTCGAACCGTCGTCCCCCCTACAGCCTTGCGGGCGGTCTCTACGACGCGCTGAAGGCCACCGGCGGCGAGATGCTCGTGGCGACCAACGCCCAGGCGCGCAAGGCGCGTCAGCTCTTCAAGGAGCTGGAGGGTGTCGACATCTACTCGGCGGCCGGCATCGCACTCGCCTCGCTCATCAAGGAGGTGGCGGCCGGACACATCGCCAAGGATGCGGTCGTCATGCTCAACGTGACGGGCGGCGGCGAGGAGCACTTCCAGGAGGGCAAGGAGCTCTCTTACCTCAAACCGGCACACGTCTTCCCGCTCAACCCCGACCCCGCCGAGGTCATCGCGACGGTCGAGGCGCTGTTCGAGTAGCGACGGACTTTTTTGCGGATTTCTTTCGGTCGACTTGCCGATTCGACCGAAAAGCGTATCTTTGCGGCGATTCGGAGCGAGGCGGTACAGCCGGGCCCGTTCCGGGTTGCCGCTTTTTTATTCAATTTATCAACTACCAACTCAAATTCGTTACAAGATGAATGATTTCCAGATGAACAAGACTCCGAGGAGTTGTCGCTGGAGCCGTTGGAGCCGCAACAGCTGGGCAGCTTTTGCGAGCCTCCACCGCTGCGTGACCATCGGAGTGCTGGCCGTCGGGATGTCCATTCTCTTGCTTGCGACGCAGACGGTCCATGCCCAGCAGTCCGACTCGGTTGCCATCTACCGCGAGATGGCCATCGACGAGGTGGGCATATCGGGGCGCATAGCGGCCCCGACACCGAACGCCGTGTCGCAAGTCACGCTTTTCGACCGAAAGGAGCAGGGTCCCGCCCCGCTCCAGACGCTGGAGGACGCCCTGCGCCTCACCCCTTCGGTCGACATCCGGGAGCGTGGCAGCAAGGGAATCCAGGCGGACATCTCCGTACGGGGAGGCTCCTTCGACCAGACCATGGTGATGCTCAACGGCATCGACTTCACGGATGCCCGCACGGGCCATCAATCCCACTCGCTGCCCGTCGACATCGACTGCGTATCGGGCATCGACCTGGTGGAGGGTGTGCCGGGCGTAGGCGCCTATGCCGGGGCGGTCAACATCCGCACGGCGCCGCTCATGCCCGACTACCTGCGCTTCGAGGGGGCGGGCGGCCAGTACGGCTACGCCTACGGCAACATCTCGGGGGCAGCCACCCGTGAGCGGCTGACGCTCTTCACGGCCGCCTCCTACCGGCGCAGCGACGGCTACATGCACAACACCGACTTTGCCAACTACAACGCCTTCCTGAGGGCCACCTACGAGGCGTCGAGGGCCGGCAGCTTCGAGTTCCAGACCGGCTATCAGGAGCGCTCCTTCGGCTCGAACGGCTTCTATGCGGCCTACAACCCCGACCAGTGGGAGCAGACCTCGACGGCGCTCGCCTCGCTGCGCTGGAGCGTTCCGCTCGGACGCTTCAAGCTGGGCAGCTCGGTCAGCTACCGCAAAAACTTCGACCGCTACGACTGGACGCGCGGCACGCCGCTCAACCGCCACAACACGGACAACGTCGGCGCCCGGCTGTGGAGCGACCTGCGCTGGGCGGCCGGTACCACCTCGCTCGGGGGCGACTACACCTACAACCACATCTACAGCACCAATCTGGGCGAGCCGCTCGACCGTCCCCACGGCCTCTACACCCATGCCAAGGCGCGCCACGTGGGCAACATCTGGCTGCGCCACGTCAAGCAGTGGCGCCGCTGGGAGGCGGCCGCCTCGGGCGGCGTGAGCCTGACGCCCTACGGCACCTCGGCGCTGTGGAACGTCTCGGCCGACTACCGGCCCGCGGAGGGGCTCCACGTGGGTGCCGGCATCGCGCAGTCGATGCGCCTGCCCACCTTCACGGACCTCTACTACTCGTCGCCGGCCCAAATCAACAACCTCGACCTCACGCCCGAGCATGCGATTACCTACCGTCTCGGGGCCGACTACACCCGAGCCCGCTGGCACGTCGCGCTGCAGAGCTACTACCGCGCCGGGCGCGACATCATCGACTGGGTGCTGCGCGAGGATATGGGGGGCAAGTGGCACTCCGAGCAGAGCAGCCGCCTTGCGACCTTCGGGGTCGAACTCTCGGGCGGCTACCGCTCCGAGGAGGGGTTCCTGCGGCGCGCCACGCTGCTCTACGCCTACGTCACCACCAGTCAGGACAACCGCCTGGTCACCAAGAACGCCATGGACTACATGCGCCACAAGGCGGCGCTCAACGTCGAGGTGCGCTTCCTGCGCCGCCTCACGCTCTCGCTCACCGGAGCGCTCTACGACCGTGCGGGCAGCTACCTCTTCTATCCCGTTGCGGGCGACTCCTCCCTCTCGGAGCGGCGCAGCTACGACCCCTATTTCCTGCTCGACGGACGCCTGTCGTGGGAGAAGGGCATCTGCCGCCTCTATGTCGACGCAACGAACATCACCGACACCGACTACTGCGAGATGGGCGGCATACACCGTCCCGGAGCGTGGGTGACGGGAGGCATCGTGCTCACCATCGGCCGATAGGGGCCGGACCGGCTGTATGACTTCGGAGGTCTCCGCACGTGCGGGGACCTCTTTTTTCGTTGGCGGTAGGGGAGAAAGGATTCTTGTGCGGAGGCGTCCGGCAAGCGGGGGAGGGAAGGGCCGCACCCGGGTCGTCCAATGCCCGGCAGCGGGGGAGGGCAGCACCCCGCCCGCCGAAGGCCCGGCTGAGTGAACGGTTCCGTCCGCACGGAGAACGCAAAACGGCCGAAAAGTGTCGTTCCGCTCGAAAAGCGGGGGCAAGACTTCCCGTTTCAAAGGAGAAATCGCTTTTTTGATTACAGATTTGCAAATGTTCTCCGAATTTTTCTTACCTTTGATAAGAGATAATCCTAAAACTTCCGAATATGCAGAAACGTATCGTAGAATGCGTTCCCAACTTCAGCGAGGGACGCGACAAGGCCGTAATTCACGAAATTACCTCGGCCATCGAGGCGGTCGAAGGGGTCAAACTGCTCGACGTGGACCCCGGCGAGGCGACCAACCGCACGGTGGTGACCTTCGTCGGCGAGCCCGAAGCCGTGCTCGAGGCGGCCTTTGCCGGTGTCAAACGCGCCTCGGAGCTCATCGACATGCGCAACCACCACGGCGCTCACCCGCGCATGGGCGCCACCGACGTGCTGCCGCTCATCCCCATTGCGGGCATCACGCTCGAGGAGTGCGCCGAACTGTCGCGCGGTCTGGCCCGCCGCATCGCCGACGAGCTGCATATTCCGACCTACTGCTACGAGGCGGCCGCCCTGAAGCCCGAGCGGAAGAATCTGGCCGTCTGCCGCGCCGGCGAGTATGAGGCGCTGCCCGAGAAGCTGGCCCATGCGGAGACGGCGCCCGACTTCGGCGCCCGCCCCTTCGACGAGGGTGTGGCCCGCACGGGTGCGACGACCGTCGGCGCCCGCGACTTCCTCATCGCCGTCAACTTCAACCTCAATACCACCTCGACGCGCCGCGCCAACGCCATCGCCTTCGACGTGCGCGAGAAGGGACGCCCCGTGCGCGAGGGCGGTTCGCCCGTGGGCAAGCCGCTCAAGGACGAGCACGGCAACACGCTCATGCAGCCCGGTACGCTCAAGGCGACGAAAGCCATCGGCTGGTTCATCGAGGAGTACGGCATCGCCCAGGTCTCGATGAACATCACCGACATTTCGATCACGCCGCTCCACATCGCCTTCGACGAGGTGTGCCGCAAGGCCGATGCCCGGGGCGTGCGCGTCACCGGAACCGAGATTGTGGGTCTGGTCCCCAAGCGGGCGCTGGTCGACGCAGGGCGCTACTTCCTGCGCAAGCAGCAGCGCTCGACGGGCATCTCGGAGCGTGAAATCATCCGCATCGCCATCAAGTCGATGGGGCTCGACGACCTGAAGCCCTTCAACCCCGACGAGAAGGTCATCGAGTATCTGCTCGAGGCCGACAACCGCACCAAGCGGCTCGTCGACATGACCTGCACGGACTTTGCCGAGGAGACGGCCAGCGAATCGCCGGCTCCGGGCGGCGGCTCCATCTCGGCCTACATGGGTGCGCTGGGTGCGGCCCTGGGGACGATGGTGGCCAACCTCTCGGCCCACAAGGCCGGCTGGGACGCCCGCTGGGAGGAGTTCTCCGACTGGGCCGACAAGGGCCAGGAGGTGATGACCGAGCTGCTGCATCTGGTGGACGAGGATACGGCCGCCTTCAACCGCATCATGGCCGTCTTCACCATGCCCAAGACGACCGACGAGGAGAAGGCCGCCCGCAGCGCCGCGTTGCAGGAGGCGACGCTCTACGCCACCGAGGTGCCGCTGCGTACGATGAAGGCCTCGTCGCGCGTCTTCGAGCTCGTGCGTGCGATGGCCCAGACGGGCAACCCCAATTCGGTATCGGATGCCGGCGTGGGCGCTCTGGCCGCCCGCAGCGCCGTGATGGGTGCCTGTCTCAACGTCAAAATCAACGCCGCCGGACTCAAGGACCGTGCGACGGCCGACCGCCTCATCGCCGAAGCCGATGCGTTGGCGGCCGAGGCCTGCCGCCTCGAGGCGGAGGTGCTCGCCATTGTGGAACAGAAGATAAAATAGCCGAACGATATGACACTGCAAGAATTCCAGAACGACATCCGGGCCGGCATTCCCGACAAGCTGCCCGCACCGAAACCCTACGACAAGCAAATCAACCACGCCCCGAAGCGCAAGGAGATTCTGACGCCCGAAGAGCGCGTGCTGGCCATCCGCAACGCGCTGCGTTACTTCCCGGAGAAGCACCATGCGCTGCTGGCCAGGGAGTTTGCCGAGGAGCTGCGCAAGTACGGCCGCATCTACATGTACCGTCTGCGCCCCGACTATGAGATGTATGCCCGTCCCATCGACGAGTATCCCGCCCGCTGCCGTCAGGCGGCCGCCATCATGATGATGATTCAGAACAATCTGGACAAGGCCGTGGCGCAGCACCCCCACGAACTGATTACCTACGGAGGCAACGGCGCCGTCTTCCAGAACTGGGCGCAGTACCGCCTGACGATGAAGTACCTCTCGGAGATGACCGACCACCAGACGCTGGTCATGTACTCGGGCCACCCGCTGGGGCTCTTCCCCTCGCATCCCGACGCTCCGCGCGTGATTGTGACCAACGGCATGGTGGTGCCCAACTACTCGAAGCCCGACGACTGGGAGCGCTTCAATGCGCTGGGCGTCTCGCAGTACGGTCAGATGACCGCCGGCTCCTACATGTACATCGGTCCGCAGGGCATCGTCCACGGTACGACCATCACCATCATGAACGCCGCCCGCAAGCGGTTCAACGCCGAGCGCAAGGATGCCCGCGGCATGCTCTTCGTCTCGTCGGGACTGGGCGGCATGTCGGGGGCCCAGCCCAAGGCGGGCAACATCTCGGGCGTGGTCTCGGTCGTAGCCGAAATCAACCCCAAGGCGGCGCAAAAGCGCTACGACCAGGGGTGGGTCGACGAGCTGCACGACTCGCTCGACGAGCTGCTGCCGCGCATCCGCCGCGCCGTGGCCGACCGCGAGGTGGTCTCGCTGGCCTACGTGGGCAACGTCGTCGACCTCTGGGAGCGCCTCGCCGCCGAGGAGATTAATGTCGACCTCGGTTCGGACCAGACCTCGCTGCACAACCCCTGGGCGGGCGGTTACTACCCCGTGGGGCTGAGCTACGACGCCTCGAACAAGATGATGGTCGAGGAGCCCGTGCGCTTCCGCGAATGCGTCCAGGAGTCGCTGCGCCGCCAGGTCGACGCCATCAACAAGCTGACGGCCCGCGGCATGTACTTCTTCGACTACGGCAACGCCTTCCTGCTGGAGGCTTCGCGCGCCGGCGCGGCGGTCAACGGCGAGAACGGACGCTTCCGCTATCCCTCCTACGTGCAGGACATCATGGGCCCGATGTTCTTCGACTACGGCTTCGGACCCTTCCGCTGGGTCTGCACCTCGGGCAAGGCCGAGGACCTCGAGACAACCGACCGCATCGCGGCCGAGGTGCTCGAGAATATTCGCCGGACGGCGCCCGCCGAGATTGCCGAGCAGCTCGACGACAACATCCACTGGATTCGCGAGGCGGGGCGCAACAAGCTGGTCGTAGGCTCGCAGGCCCGCATCCTCTATGCCGACTGCCAGGGACGCACCGAAATCGCGCTGGCCTTCAACCGCGCCATCGCCGATGGTCGCCTCTCGGCACCCGTCGTACTGGGCCGCGACCACCACGACGTCTCGGGCACCGACTCGCCCTACCGCGAAACGTCGAACATCTACGACGGCTCGTCGCGCACGGCCGACATGGCGGTGCAGAACGTCATCGGCGACTCGTTCCGCGGCGCCACGTGGGTATCGCTCCACAACGGCGGCGGCGTAGGCTGGGGCGAGGTCATCAACGGCGGCTTCGGCATGGTCATCGACGGTACGGAGGAGTCCGAGCGCCACATCCGCGAGATGCTCTTCTGGGATGTCAACAACGGCATCGCCCGCCGCAGCTGGGCCCGCAACGAGGGCGCCATGTCGGCCATCCGCCGCGAGATGGAGCGCACGCCCGACCTGCAGGTCACGATGCCCAACATCGCCGACGAGGAGCTCGTCCGCAATGCGCTCAAGGAGGAGTAACCCCTCCGCCGCGCGCATCACATTCTTCGGCAAGGGCCGGGGCGGGGGAGTTCCCTCCGCTCCGGCCGCAGCCGGGAAACAAACACCACCAACCAACCACAAAAAACGAATCATCTTCACATGGAAATTCACCATATCTCGGCGGAGCACCTCTCGATTGGCCTCGTCCGCGAAATTCTCGACCGTCACATCACCCTTGCACTGAGCGACGACGCCAAGCGCCGCATCGTCCGCTGCCGCGAGTACCTCGACCGCAAGATGGAGCACCCCGAACGCCCCATCTACGGCATCACGACGGGCTTCGGCTCGCTCTGCAACATCTCGGTGGGGCACGATGACCTGGCCCAGCTGCAGAAGAACCTCATGATGTCGCACGCCTGCGGTACGGGCGAGCGCGTCCCCTCGGAGATTGTGCGGCTGATGCTGCTGCTCAAGGTGCAGTCGCTCTCCTACGGCCATTCGGGCGTTCAGCTGGCGACGGTCGAGCGGCTCATCGACTTCTTCAACGCCGACATCCTGCCGGTGGTCTACCAGCAGGGCTCGCTCGGAGCGTCGGGCGACCTGGCGCCGCTGGCCCACATGTCGCTGCCGCTCATCGGACTGGGCGAGGTGGAGTACGAGGGACGCGTGCGTCCCGCTGCCGAGGTGCTGGCCGAAAAGGGATGGGCTCCCATCGAGCTGCAGTCGAAGGAGGGCCTCGCGCTACTCAACGGCACGCAGTTCATGAGCGCCTACGGCGTCTGGGCCGTCATGCAGGCGCAGCGGCTGAGCGCCTGGGCCGACCGCATCGGCGCCATGTCGCTCGACGCCTTCGACGGCCGCATCGAACCCTTCTGCGACGAGGTGCACCTGGTGCGCGGCCACAAGGGTCAGCTCACCACGGCACGTGCGTTCCGCCGCCTGCTCGAGGGCAGCGAACTGCTGGCCCGCCCCAAGCAGCATGTCCAGGACCCCTACTCGTTCCGCTGCATCCCGCAGGTGCACGGAGCCTCGAAGGATACCATCGACTATGTCGAGAGCGTCATCACGACCGAAATCAACAGCACGACCGACAACCCGACGATTTTCCCCGACGAGGACATGGTCGTCTCGGCCGGCAACTTCCACGGGCAGCCCATCGCGCTGGCCATGGACTTCCTGGCCATCGCCGTGGCCGAGCTGGGCAACATCTCGGAGCGCCGCATCTACAAGCTGATTTCGGGCCAGCGCGGCCTGCCCAACTTCCTGGTCGCCAAGCCGGGACTCAACAGCGGTTTCATGATTCCGCAGTACACGGCCGCCTCGATTGTCAGCCAGTCGAAGGGGCTCTGCATGCCGGCATCGGTCGACTCGATTCCCTCGTCGCAGGGTCAGGAGGACCATGTGAGCATGGGTTCGAACGCCGCCACGAAGCTCTACCGCGTGGTCAACAACACGGAACGCGTGCTGGCCATCGAGCTCTTCAACGCCGCCCAGGCGCTTGAGTTCCGCCGCCCGGCCCGCTCGTCGGAGCGCATCGAACGCATCTTCGCCGACTACCGCCGCGTGGTGCCTTTCGTCGACATCGACCGCGTGATGTATCCGCTCATCGACGCCTCGGTCCGCTTCCTGCGCACCGAGCAGGTGGAGGAGTAGCCGTCGTCAGCATCCGCAAAACAAAGGACGCATCATGAGACTGCTGATTAAGAACATCGGAACGATTGTCGGAATCCAGCCGGAAGGCATCGAACGTCTGTGTGGCGAGCAGATGGGACGTTTGGAGACGCTCGATGCCGCCTGGCTGCTGGCCGAGGAGGGGCGCATCGCCGCCTTCGGGTCGATGGCCGAGGGGTGTCCCGACGCCGCAGAGGTGGTGGATGCCGCCGGGGGGATGCTCTTCCCGTCGTTCTGCGACTCGCACACCCATCTGGTCTATGCCGGCAGCCGCGAGCAGGAGTTCCTCGACAAAATCAACGGCCTGAGCTACGAAGAGATAGCGCGCCGCGGCGGGGGTATTCTCAACTCCGCCGACCGGCTCCACGCCACCTCCGAGGAGGAGCTCTACCGCCAGGCGATGGAGCGCATCCGCGAAATCATCCGCATGGGCACCGGCGCCGTGGAAATCAAGAGCGGCTACGGCCTCACGACCGAGGACGAGCTGAAGATGCTGCGCGTCATCCGCCGCATCCGCCAGACGGCACCGCTCGAGGTGCGCGCCACCTTCCTCGGGGCGCACGCCGTTGGGCGCGCCTACGTCGGGCGCCAGGCAGAGTACGTAGACCTCATCTGCCGCGAAATGCTCCCGGCCGTGGCCCGCGAGGGGCTGGCCGAGTATGTCGATGTCTTCTGCGACCAGGGCTTCTTCACGGTCGAGGAGACGGCCCGCATCCTCGAAACGGCCGCCCGCTACGGACTTGTGCCGAAGATTCATGCCAACGAGCTGGCCGTCTCGGGCGGCGTGCAGGTGGGCGTGGCCCACGGCGCGCTCTCGGTGGACCACCTCGAACGGATGGGCGAGGCCGAAATCGAGGCGCTGCGCGGCAGCCGCACGATGCCCACGATGCTCCCCGGCGCCGCCTTCTTCCTCGGGATGAGCTATCCGCCCGCCCGCGAGATGCTCCGCGCAGGTCTGGGTGTCGCGCTGGCTTCGGACTACAACCCCGGCTCGACCCCCTCGGGCAACATGAAGATGGTCCTCTCGCTGGCCACCATTCGCATGAGGATGACACCGGCCGAGGCCATCAACGCCGCGACGCTCAACGGCGCCTATGCCATGGGGCTGAGCCGCGACGCAGGCTCCATCACCGTGGGCAAGCTGGCCAACTTCTTCCTCACGCCTCCCATGCCTTCGGTCGCCTTCTTCCCCTATGCCTACACCACGCCGCTCGTCAGCCGCGTCTTCCTGCGCGGCAAGGAAATAGTGGCGTAGTTTTTGCCACAGCCGTTACGACATGACCCGTTTTGCACTCATCACAAGCCTGTTGCTTACCGCCATGACCGCAACCGCACAAAAGCCCGCCCCGCTCACAGCCGAGGAGCGGCGGGTCATCATCGGGAAGGGGACCGAAGCCCCCTTCTCGGGCCGTTACTACGATTTCGACGAGGAGGGCACCTACCGCTGCCGCCAGTGCGGTGCCGCGCTCTACCGCTCGGAGGACAAGTTCGACGCCGGCTGCGGCTGGCCCAGCTTCGACGACGAGCTGCCCGGAGCCATCCGCCGCCAACGCGACGCCGACGGACGGAGGACCGAAATTCTCTGTGCCCGCTGCGGCGCGCACCTGGGGCATGTATTTGCCGGAGAGGGATTTACGCCCAAGAACCTAAGACATTGCGTCAACTCCATATCGCTCACCTTCGAACCGAAGTCAGCCGAGCAGCACGAACAGACGGCCATCTTTGCCGGCGGCTGCTTCTGGGGCGTCGAGTACATGTTCTCGCGCGTGCCGGGCGTTCGCTCCATCGAGGCGGGCTATACGGGAGGCCACACCGAGAACCCCACCTATGAGGAGGTCTGCAGCCACACGACGGGCCATGCCGAGGCGGTACGCATCCGCTTCGACCCTGCACAGGTGAGCTACGAGACGCTGGCGCGCCTCTTCTTCGAAATCCACGACCCGACGCAGGCCGACGGCCAGGGTCCCGACATCGGCGACCAGTACCGCTCGGAGCTCTTCTACACGACGCCCGAGCAGCGTGAGGTGGGCGAGCGGCTCATCGGCGAGCTGCGCGCAAAGGGGTACGACGTGGTGACGCGCATCACCCCGGCATCGCACTTCTGGCCGGCCGAGGCCTATCACCAGAACTACTACGAGCGCAAGGGGCAGCAGCCCTATTGCCACAGCCGCGTACGGCGGTTCTGAAGCTGCCGGGCTACCGGGAGGGGAGCGAGAAACCGGAGACGGCGGACGGGCGGAAAAACCGGGGAACCGGAACGCCGAGGCTCCGGAAAATCGAGCAGCAGCGTCGCCGACAAACCGGCATTTCTGAGCGCCGGGATGCAGCGACACCTGAACGCCGGGGCACCGGAATGTGCCAGACTCCATGAGGCACCGAGCCGCCCCGGAGCGTCGGAGACCCGAAACATCGGGGCCCAGCCCACCGGCAAACCGCAAGGCACAGGGCCGGAGTCGTGCAGGCCGCCAGGCCGCCAGAAACCATTCGCCAGAATCAGAAGCCATTCCCCAAAAAAGAGAGGAGCCAAGCCAACCGGCAGGACTCCTCTCATTTTGCATTGCACCAAAGGCAACCCGCTGACAACGAGCGTCAAAGACCCGTTATCTTCTTGATTTCATTGAGCTTGTTCAGCGCCTCGATGGGCGTCAGCGAATTGATGTCCAACCCCTTGATTTGGTCGCGAATCTGCACCAGCACCGGGTCGTCGAGCTGGAACATCGAGAGCTGCATGTTCTGCGGCGAAGGGCTTTCGGCCGCCTCGCGCACGGCATGGGCCGAGGCCTTGCGCCCCCGCTCCTTGAGGCTGCGGCTGGGAACAATTTCGTTGTTGCCGTAGACCAGTTCGAGGTTGCGCAGAATCTCCTCGGCGCGGGCGACGACCGAGAGGGGCATGCCCGCCATGCGGGCCACGTGGATACCGAACGAGTGCTCGGTGCCGCCCCGCTCAAGCTTGCGCAGAAAGACGATTGTATTGCCCATCTCCTTGACCGCCACGTGGTAGTTCTTCACCCGCGGGCACATCTGCTCCATCTCGTTGAGCTCGTGGTAGTGGGTGGCGAAGAGCGTCTTGGCGCGGGCCGTAGGGTGGTTGTGGAGGTATTCGACCATGGCCCACGCAATCGAAATTCCGTCGTAGGTGCTCGTACCGCGGCCGATTTCGTCGAGCAACACCAGACTGCGGTCCGAGATGTTGTTCAGGATGCTGGCCGACTCGAGCATCTCGACCATGAAGGTCGACTCGCCCTGCGAGATGTTGTCCGAAGCGCCGACGCGCGTGAAAATCTTGTCGACGATGCCGATGTGGGCCGACTCGGCCGGGACAAACGACCCCATCTGGGCCATCAGCACGATGAGCGCCGTCTGACGCAGCAGCGCCGACTTACCCGACATGTTGGGACCCGTAATCATCATTATCTGCTGCTCCTTGTCGTCGAGCATCACGTCGTTGGGGACATACTGCTCGCCGACGGGCATCAGCGTCTCGATGACCGGGTGACGCCCCTGGCGGATGTCGATGCGGCGCCCCTCGTCCAATACCGGACGCACGTAGTGACGCTCGCAGGCGATGCGCGCAAAGGACTGCAGGCAGTCGATGCCGGCGATGGTGGCTGCATTGCGCTGCAGCTGGGGCAGCGTACGGGCCACATAGGCAACGATTTCGGAGTAGATGCGCTGCTCGATGACAAGCATGCGCTCCTCGGCCCCCAGAATCTTCTCCTCGTACTCCTTGAGCTCCTCGGTGATGTAGCGCTCGGCGCTGGTGAGCGTCTGCTTGCGAATCCACGTCGGGGGAACCTTGTCCTTATAGGTGTTGCGCACCTCGATATAGTAGCCGAAGACGTTGTTGTAGCTGATTTTGAGGGACGGAATGCCCGTTGCCTCGCTCTCGCGCTGCTGGATGCGATTGAGGTAGTCCTTGCCGTGGAGCGCGATGCGGCGCAGGTCGTCCAGCTCGGCGTCGACCCCGTCGGCGATGACGCCCCCCTTCTGAATCTGGTTGTTCTGCGGGTCGGGGTAGATGTCGTGCGCCAGACGGTCGCGCACCTCCGTGAGGGGGTCGATGCGCTCGGCAAGCTGGTGGAGCCGGTCGGCATCGGTCGACTGCAGCAGCACCTTGAGCGTCTCGACCGCCGAGAGCGAATTCTTGAGCTGCACCAGCTCGCGCGGGGTGATGCGCGCGGCGGCGATGCGCGAACCGATGCGCTCGAGGTCGCCCACGGCCTCCAGCTGCTCGCGGAGCGCCTCGGCGAACTCCCCTTCGCGCGTGAGCAGCTCCACGATGTCGAGCCGCTCGTTGATGCGCGCCGGCTCCTTGATGGGCATGGCCACCCACCGCTTGAGCAGACGGCCGCCCATGGGGGTCAGCGTCCGGTCGATGACGTCGGCAAAGCCGTTCTTGCGGCCCGCGGCGCCGTTGGTCGAGAAGAGCTCCAGGTTGCGGATGGTGAACTTGTCAATCCAGACATAGTCGTTCTGGTCGATGCGGGCGATGGAGGTGATGTGGCCGATGTTCTTGTGCTCGGTGAATTCGAGGTAGTGGAGGATGGCTCCCGCCGCCGAAATACCCGTGGTGAAGTGCTCCACGCCGAAGCCCTTGAGCGACTGGGTGCCAAACTGGCGGCAGAGCTTTTCGCGGTTCACCTCCTCCGAAAAGACCCACTCGTCGAGGCGGTAGGTATAGTACTTCGACCCGAAGGCCTGCGTGAAGTGCTCCTCGCAACCGCGCTGGTAGATAATCTCTTTCGGGGCAAAGTTCGAGAGCAGCTTGTCGACGTACGAATCGCTTCCCTCCGAAACGTAGAACTCGCCGGTCGAGATGTCGAGGAAGGCGACGCCGGTCGACTGGCGGCCGAAATAGATGGAGGCCAGATAGATGTTCTCCTTGTTCGAGAGGATGTTCTCCTCGAGAACCACGCCGGGGGTCACCAGCTCGATGACACCGCGCTTGACCAGCCCCTTGACCAGTTTTGGGTCCTCCAGCTGTTCGCAGATGGCGACGCGCTCGCCCGCACGCACCAGCTTGGGCAGGTAGGTGTCGATGGCGTGGTAGGGGAAGCCGGCCAGCTCGACATACGACGCCGCGCCGTTGGCCCGCCGCGTGAGGGTGATGCCCAGAATGCCGCTGGCACGGATTGCATCCTCGCCGAAGGTTTCGTAGAAGTCACCCACGCGGAACAGCAGGATTGCATCGGGGTGCACCGCCTTGATGGAGTAGTATTGCTTCATCAGCGGGGTTTCGACATATTGCTTGTTGTCGGCCTTCGTTTTTTCGCTCTTTGCCACGGTCTTTTTCTTCAAAAAATAGTTCCTACAAAGATAGCGGATTTTGCCGGCCGGTCAAAATGCCCCGCCGAAAAATTGCACGAAAAGCCGCATCATCCCGGCACATCGGAACGCGCCACCCGGCATCGGCCGGCTGTGCGCGACGCCGACCGCATCGAACCGAAGCTTTAGATAATCTGAAGTAAATACCTGTTGGAAGATATCTTACCGGAACACCTCGTCGAACATGCGGGCGTAGTGGGCGGCCTTCCACTCGAGCGGACGGGGATAGGCGCGCGACGAGGAGGGCATGCGCCAAAGCTGCAGCCGTCGGCCGTCAAGCGTGAAGGGCTGCGAACCGCCTACCTCGGGAACCGTCGCGATGCCGAGCTTGCGGCAGAGGGTTTCGGCGGCCTTCTGACCCGTCACCACCACCGCGCAGCAGTGGGGCAGCCGGCGTATAAGGGCCGGGATGTCAGTTTCACGCACAACTTGAAGAAAATTGTCCGAAGCGTTGCCTTTCAGGCGAATAACCTCGCAGGCCGTATCGTACAGGGCGACCCCTTTCGTGCGGAGGAACTCCTCGAGCCGTGCGCGGTCGAAGGCCTTGCGGTCGGGGGTCAGAAAGTGGTCGCGCTCCCCGAAGAAGTGGTAGCCGAAGATGCGCCACATGTCGTTCTGGAGGTTGGGGTAGTAGAACTCCATCGACCAGCGCCGGCGGGGCGGCGGGAAGCTCCCCAGCATTAGCAGCCGGGCATTTTCGGGCAGGAAGGGTTCGAGCGGATGGCGCTCGACGACGGGCTCCGAGGCCTGTTCCGCGGATTGAGGTATATCCTGTTTATTCATTGTTTATCAATATATTGCGCGCAAATGCACCTTTTCTATTCGAAGAAGCGTTCGTCGAAGTTGACCAGGTAGAGCCGTTCGGTTGCCCGCGTGAGAGCCGTGTAGAGCCAGCGCAGCATGTCGCGCGTCATCGGCTCGTCGCCGAAGATGCAGCGGTCGACGAAGACCGCCTTCCACTGCCCGCCTTGAGCCTTGTGGCAGGTAACCGCATAGGCGAACTTGACCTGCAGGGCGTTGAAGTGGGGATTTTCACGAATCTCCTTGAAGCGTTTCAGCTTGCTGCGGATGTCGAGGTAGTCCTTTTCGACCTCATAGAAGAGCCGCGTGCTCTCCTCGCGCGTCAGCGAGGGGGACTCCGACGAGAGGGTGTCGAGCAGCACCTTGCAGGTGAGCTCCGTATCGTCGTAGTCGCCGAACGAGAGGGTAGCCTCGGCGAAGTGGAAGCCGTAGAGCTCCTCGAAGCGCCGCAGCCGCTTCAGGCAGGCGATGTCGCCGTTGGCGATGAAGCTCATCGGACACTCCTTGTCGTGCTCGGTGAAGTAGTAGTTGTTCTTGACCACCATCAGCATGTCGCCGCTCTCAATCTCCTCCTCGGCGTAGAGCACGTTGTAGCGGATACCATTATTATAACGGTTCGCACGCTTGTTCGAACGGGTGATGACGATGCACTCGTCGCGCCCGTAGCGCGCATAGCAGTCCTGCAGCGTCTCGAGGAAGTCGCCGCCCTCAAGTGCGACGATATCCGGGAAATCCATGTTGAAACGCGGAATCTCGTAGATTCCCTGCTCGAGCATGCAGCGTACGAGCGTGGCATTGAAGAGGATACCCGACTGCGCCTCCTGGCGGACCACCTCGTCCATCGTGCCGTAGACCACCTCGCCGTAGGAGGACATCGCCTGCGGGTCGAGCGCCGGACTGAAATCGCACCCCACGGGCGGCAGCTGCGCGTTGTCGCCCACCAGGATGAGCCGGCAGCCGCGCCCGCTGCGGACATAGTCGACCAGGTCCTGCAGCAGCGAGCCGCTGCCGAACAGCGCATCGCCGCCAGGCATGTCGGCCAGCATCGAGGCCTCGTCAACGATGAAGACGGCCCCCCGTTCTGGGTTGGGATTGAGCGAGAATTTCGATTCGTAGTCGGCATTGGTCCGCTGCCGGTAGATGCGCTTGTGGATGGTCAGCGCCTTCTCGTGGGCATACTGCGCGAGGACCTTGGCGGCACGCCCCGTGGGGGCCAGCAGGACGGGTTTCATCCCCATTTCGTGGAGCGCTCCGACCAGCGCCGAGATGAGCGTGGTCTTGCCGGTTCCCGCATATCCGTTGAGCACGAAAATCTTCGAAAAATCGTCATCTGCAAGATAATCGGATAACTTTTCTACGATTTTTTTTTGCCCAGAAGTTGCTTCAAAACAAATTTTGGCGTAAATTTGGGTCGCAATACGTGTATTAAGCATTTACCGGCATATTTGCGACAAACTTAATAACAAATATTTAAAATGAAAAGAATTGCTCAAATTATTCTGGGGGTAGTCATCCTGGGACTGGTTTATGTAATCTACGACCAGATTTCGACCCCGATTCGCTTTGACAACGAAGTGAAAGTTCGGAATGCTCAGGTCATCGACCGCATCAAGGACATCCGTACGGCTCAGCGCTCCTTCAAGTCGAAGTACCAGCGTTTTACCGGCAGCTTCGATACGCTGATTTCCTTCGTGCTCAACGACTCCCTCGAGCTCGAGCGCAAGATTGTCGACGAGGACGACTCGGTTGCCATGGCCATGCTGAAGAAGTCCGGCCGCAAGAACGTCCAGAAGTTCAAGGTCGCAGTCATCGATACCGTATTCGCACCCAAGAAGCTCTCACGCGCCGATGTGGAGAACCTCCGTTACATCCCCGGCACGGACAACAAGGCCCAGTTCATCATGGAGGCCGGCATCATCACGACCGAGTCGAAGGTGATGATTCCCGTTGTGGAGTGCCGCGCTCCCTACAAGATGTATCTCGACACGGTTGAGTTCCGTCAGGATATCATCAACCTCATCGACAACGATGTCCACAACCTCCAGCGTTACCCGGGCATCAAGTTCGGTTCGATGGAAACCGGTAACAATGAGGCAGGTAACTGGGAATAACGGAAACTCTCCCGATAAGACAGTGTCCATTCAGCTCATGTTGGATGGACACTCTTTTTCGGTAGAGAGCCTTCCTGCGGCCGAAGAGGCCGGAGGGCTCGGCTTCGAGCTGCTCACCCCGCGCACGATGCTCGTCCCGCGCGAGGCCTTTGCCGGGGAGCTGGCCGCAAGCTATCTTGCCGCCGAGGGGCTCGCACCACTCGAGGGCGAGTGCGCGGTATGGAGCGACACGCAGCAGCAGACGGTGGCCGTGATGGCCATCGACCGCGAGGTGCTCGACGCCCTGCATGCGAAGTACGGCGAGCGGCTCAGCTTCACCTCGCCGCTGCTCCACCAGCCGAAATTCTCGGGCAACGCCGTCTGGATGATGCGCTGCGGCTCGCTGCTCTACGTGAAGGTCTACCGCACCATCCTGCAGCTGGCCGAGGTCATACGGGCCGAAAACGACGCCGACGTGCTCTACTTCGTTGAACGCCTTGCCGGCATCTTCCCGCCGGCCGACTACGAGCTGCACGTAGAGGGGGAGGGCGGCGCCGCATTGCGCAAACTGCTCAAGGGATACTACAAACGAATCGTATGCGAATAGTCAGCGGAAAATACAAGGGACGTGCCATCAACCCGCCGCGCAACCTGCGTGCACGGCCGACCACCGATTTTGCCAAGGAGAACCTCTTCAACGTGCTGGGCAATCTGGTCGACTTCGAGGAGTGCGACGTACTCGACCTCTTCGCCGGCACGGGCTCCATCAGCTACGAGTTTGCCTCGCGCGGAGCACGGAGCGTCACGTCGGTCGAAATCAATCCGGTGCACTACAACTTCATCCGTCAGACGGCCGCGCAGCTCGGCATCGACAACATGTATGTCGTCAAGGCCAATGTCTTCCTCTACCTGAAGAGCTGCACGAAGCGCTTCGACATCATCTTCTCGGACGCCCCCTACGACCTGGAGGGGAGCGAACGGGTCATCGACCTGGTGCTCGGCGGCGATTTGCTGCGCGAAGGGGGAATGCTGATTTTCGAACACTCGAAGCAGCACGATTTTTCCGCACATCCCTGCTTCTGGCAGTTAAGGAGTTACGGAAGCGTGCAGTTTTCTTTCTTCAAAAAAGCGTAGCAAGGTATTGCAGAATTGAAAAAATGCATTACCTTTGCACTCGCAATACCGAAAGGGGTGCGTTAGTTCAGCTGGTTAGAATACGTGCCTGTCACGCACGGGGTCAGGGGTTCGAGTCCCCTACGCACCGCAGAACGAGAAAACGAGATGGTTACAGCAACCGTCTCGTTTTCTTTTATTTATCCACTATCGAGCGGAAAATCAAAACGTTGCATGGGTTACGGATGACTGCTTGCGTCGCTCGGTGCCGGGTTCTGATTCTGTTCCGGGAGACATTCCGGGACATCGAAACGTAACCTGCGCGTAACCACGCTCCGACGTACGTGTAACCTTGCACACGCTTGTCCCTACCATGTCCTTTATTGACTTTACCTGTTTGTCAGTCAAACAGTTGCGTATGACTATTTTTGTACAACGGATAAAGTTAAGGTATCGTCATGGAAAAGACAACGAAAAAGCTGCGGCCGAAGAGCGTTGCCGCACGACCGAAAAAAGAGGCGACCGCCGCACGCAAGAGCACATTCGCCATCATCTTCGTACTCCAGAAGGGCAAGGCCCGCGAGGATGGCACGGCTCCCATCGTGGCACGTATCACGGTCAATCACGAAATGGTGCACTTTGCCACGCGGATGTACATCCACCCCGACCGCTGGCTGCCGAAGGATTACCGCACCGCGGGCAAGAGCCGCGAGGAGAAACAGATCAACGATGCGCTCGATGAACTGCGTGTGCTGATACGACGCCGCTACGATCAGATGCTGCGCGGCGAGGAGACCATCACGGCCGCGATGCTCAAAAACGCCATTACCGGACTCGACCAGAGCACCTCTACACTTCTGGGCGTCTGCGACCGCTTCATCGAGGATTATACCGACCTGCTGCGCACCAAACAGTGTTGTCGCGAGACCTACCTGCGCTACCTGCTAACGCGCAACCGTCTCGAGGAGTTCATGCGCAACCGCTACCGCATTCCGGACATTCCGGTCAAGGAGATTCAGTCCCGTTTTGCCGCGGAATTCGACCGCTGGCTGCGCATCACCTATCAGTTGACCAACAACTCGACGATGAAACTGATGCGGCAGTTGAAGACCATGCTGCGGGTCGGGCATCTGAACGGCTGGTCGAAGAACGACCCGCTGGCCGGTTACAAGATTCACTTCGAGAAGGTCGACCGCGGCTATCTGACCGATGCCGAGTTGAGTCGTCTCGAGAGCAAGGTTTTCACAACCCGACGTCTGGAGGTCATCCGCGACCTGTTTCTGTTCAGTTGCTACACCGGACTGGCCTACATCGACCTGAAGAATCTCACCTCCGATATGCTTCAGCGCTGGCCTGACGGCAACCTGTGGATCGACACCAAACGGCAGAAAACGAATATTCCGGTACATGTGCGGTTGCTGGAGACACCGCTGCGGCTTATCGAAAAGTATAAGGGTTCGGTCAAGGGGAAGAGCCGACTGCTCTTCCCCGTACCATCGAATCAGAAGGTGAACTCCTACCTGAAGGAGATTGCCGACCTCTGCGGTATCGACAAGGATCTGACATTCCACATGGCTCGCCACACGTTCGCCACGACGGTGACGCTGGCCAATGGTGTACCCATCGAGACGGTTTCGAAGATGCTCGGTCACACGAACATTCAGACAACGCAGATCTATGCCCGAGTGATCGACACGAAGATCAACAACGACATGGAGGCCCTGGCCCGCAAGCTGAACGCCCGTTCGATTATTCGACAGTCCGAAACGACAGCCGTGTAACCTTCCGGGTTACACGGCTGTCATAAATATCCGATTTTTTGTCACCGGGACAAATAGCTGTTCAATACTTGTCCTGGATGAAATGAGTACGCAGGCGTGGTTCCGGAACCGGTTTGTCAATCCCGTTCTCCCGTCCGCACGCAATGCACTTCAACAGCCAGGCCATATTCCGTCCGAGTGTACGCATCGTCTGCAGCCCCTCCTTGTCCCTGAGGACATCGTCCGGCGTAAAACCGTGCACCGAGTTCCAGTATTGCGACGAAACGATGGGCATGTTGCTGATGGTGAAATACTGGTTGAGCTGTTCGAAGGTCGCCGAAGCTCCCCCGCGACGACAGGAGACAACCGCTGCCCCGACCTTGCCCGCCATCCGCCTCTCCGTAGCATAGAAAAGTCGATTCAGAAAAGAGACAAGCTGCCCGCTCGGCCCGCTGTAGTAGACCGGAGAACCGATGACCAGACCGTCGAATTCGTCGAGACGCCGTTGAATCTCCTGCACAAGATCCTCGCGAAAACAGCAGCCCGTATCGAGGCATTTGCCGCAGGCAATGCATCCGGCGATGGGCTTTTTGCCCAGATAGAGCATCTCCGTCTCTATGTCGTTGGCCTGCAGGGTCGCTGCCACCTCGCTCAGGGCCGTATGGATGCAGCCCTCGCGGTTGGGGCTGCCGTTGATGAGCAATACCTTCATGGCCTGTCAGAATTTATGCGCCAGAGCTGCCGCCCGTGCGCAGCCGTCCGTCTTTTCGATGTCTCCCTCGTCGAGCACTCCCGGGACGAGCACCTCGCCGGCCATCTCCCATTTCAGCAGGGCCGCCGTGCGCTCCATCGGTATGCGTACATCATCCATGACCGTCGGGTCCTCCTCTTCGCAACAGGTGATGAGCGCACACTTTTTGCCGGCAACCGCTTTGCCGCCGACCACCAGCGAAAAGAGGCAATCGATGATTCCCTTAATCTGTGCCGGTATCGAATACCAGTAGACCGGCATGGTAAAGACAACGGCATCGGAGGTGAGTATCGACGCGGCCACGGCATCGAATTCGGCATTGAACGAGCAGGCCTTGCCGCTCTTGTAGCAGGTCATGCAGGCGTGGCATCCGCCGACATGCATGAAGGCCGCATCGAATCGCTCGACGGTATGTCCGCACGCTTCCGCCTCGCGGATGAACGCATCGGTCATGGCAAAACTGTTGCCGTGTTTGCGGGGACTCCCTGTGATGACTGTGATTTTCATAATAAATCTCCTCCTATTTTCTGATCGTGTCCGAATTCTGGTTGTAGGCTTTCGCCACGCAGCGCCACTGGCCGTCGATCTTCATCAACAGCAGGTAGTCGGTGAAGTCGATGCGCCCGCCCCATTTCTCCTCCAGGACGCGGACTACCGCCAGGGTCTCCTCAACATCCAGCACGTCGATGCGCGCCTTGAAATCCGGACCTGCGGCCACGGTATCGACGTTGTGGTAGAACTGCTCGATGCTGCCGTGCTCGAGCCGGCCGTCCAGATAGCCGAAAAGAACTGCTTCGTCGATGAACAGTTCGCGTGCATAGGCACTCCGGCCTTCGGCCACGCTCTTTACAAACTTCAGGGCCGCCGCCTCGACGGCCTTGTACTCTTTGATGTTTGCTCTCATAATCGTTCCGTTGATCAGGTTGTTTTGTATGTGCAAAGCTATGGCAAGGATGACTATTGTACAAGTACCGAAAAATTTATCATATACCGAAAATTTTATCGCTATATATCCATTCCGGACCATTATACTTAAATTTGCACCATAACAATCCGGCAAGCAACATGTACGAACGAAAAATCCCCATCGACTTCAGCTGTCCGCTGCGGCTTACGATGAGCCTCATCGATTCAAAATGGAAATCATGCATCCTCGACGAATTGCGACACAAGGCCTTGCGTCCGAGCGAACTGCACCGTGCGCTGCCCGAAGCTGCGCCCAGAGTGCTCGACATGCAGCTCCGGGAACTGGCCGATGACGGACTGGTGCAAAAGACCATCTATCCCGAATTGCCGCCCCGGTCGGAATATACCATCACCGAGCTGGGACGCTCCCTGCTCCCCATCATAGATGCCATGATCGAATGGGGAGAGTCGCATCGTGAGTTGTTGAGACCGGATAAATAGGTGTTTCAACAGTTGAGACAGTCCGCATAGCGGTATAATACGAGACAAAGTATCCCTATGCGGTAAGACGCTGCCGCTACCTTTATCCCGAAAGAGGATATGGGTATGGCGGAATTCGGCGTGAAATACTGGACGGAGCTGCGGTCGCGGTACAAGGGCGTGCTGTGGCGTGTGGAGATTGCCGAGCGCGGATTTACGGGTACGGCCGAGGAGATGACTTTCGATGGCGGCACGCCGCTGCAGATTACCTGGGAGAAGCGCGGCGACGAGTTCTACGTTCCGGTCAAGGCGTCGGAGGCAACCATCAACATCCTCTGCCGCGAAAACTTCTGCTACCTCTCGCTCTTCACCTCCGACCCGCGGCAGTTCCGGATCTCCATTCTCCGCAGCGGGCAACTTTACTGGCGGGGTTACGTCACCGCCGACCTCTACTCCGAGGCCTTTGCAGCGCCTCCCTATACCGTCTCGGTTAAAGCCGTCGATGGATTCAACCTGCTTTCGAGCATCCCGTTCCGCGACCTTGCGCGTATCGGCACGACGGGTCGACGCACGCTGTGGGAGTTGCTCTGCGCTTGTACCGATCTGTTGGAACTCGATCTCGATATGGCGGACTGGATGGATTTGCATGCCGAGGGCATGGACGAGAACATCTCTCCGCTGCGTCAGATCTACCTCGACCTCGAACGGCTCTACTACGTCTACGAGGAATCGACCTACCGCGACATTCTTGAGCTTTGCCTGCGGCCGTTTGCCGGGCAGATCTTTCAGTCGAACGGTGCGCTGCATATCCGCCGTGCCGTGTCGCTCTATCGCACGGAGCGTCCGATGAGTTTCTACCGTGTCGGCACGGAGTATCCCGTAGGACGGATCATCGCGGGCGGCGGACGGCGACTGGTCATCCATACCGGAGCGCAGGTCATTACCTCAGCCGCACGGGCCGCAGTCGACGGCATGTGGGACGGAAACCTGTATATTCCGGGTGAAGCCACGCTGGATATTGTGCCGGCCCTGCGCCAGGTGACCGTCGATGTGAAGAACAAGAGTCTGCCCAACCTCATCGACCATCTGGGATTCTACCGCAGGGATGCATGGACCGACCCGTATGGATTCATCTCGCAGAAGAGCGCTGCGGAGTTGTCGTTCGTCGGCGACGACGACCATCAGGGCGTGGAGATCGCGACCCGTGGCGAGCACGTCGAGCAATGCAACTTCCCGCTGACGTGGGAGTGTGGCATGCAGGTCTATCACAGCGAGTGGGGACTGGGTGTGATCCGCAATCCGAATACGGCTGTTGCCGTCGAGGTACATTACGGCGTGCGTATCGTCGGAGAAGGTGCAACCTATTCACTCTCCGAAGGTGGAGCGTGGGTTGCGGGCGACCGGGAGATAGTTCGGGAGATGAAGACCGGAAGCGAGGAGAATATGAAGATCGAGATCGACGGCATCCCGTGCGACGGCGAGTGGCAGTTCTTCTTCCGGCAGACGCTCATCGGTCGCGTTACCTCTTACGGCGGACGGGAGGACGGCACCACGTCGGGTCGCACCTCGGGACATCTCGAAAGCGTCGCTTTCCGTAACATGAGCCTTACGATCGACGCCGGGGAGCGTTATGATGCCGGGCTGCATTACGAGGCGCTGGTCAATCCGGCAAACAATGTCGATATGGGTATCACGTTCCCCGTGGGCGACATTCCGGCTGTGCCGAACGACCGGCTGCTTTACTCGCTCTACTACCTCGATGTGGCGGGCAACCCCACGCGCATGTGGCACACGAAGGGTCGCCGCGATTTCGGAACGCTCGTAGAGCACGTCGTGCAGGGAGCGCTGCGCTTCCGCCAGCGGCCGAGTCGCCGCATTACGGGCGAGCTCTTCACCGGTGCGCATCTGGACATGAACACCGTCGTGCGCGACGACAAGTTCCTCCATGCGGCCTACGCCGTAAATTCTCTCGAACTCAATGCGCTTGACGACAGTTACGATTGCGAACTGGTCGAGATGCCGGGGTTACTCGCGACGGAAACGCCGTCCGAAGGCGACGACTGCATCGAGGTTGCCGCGTTGTCGTTTACGGTCGGCAAGGTGATTCGTTGTCTCAACCTGCTGCTGTTGCAGGACGCTTCGCAACGAGCGGTTTATCTCTTCGATGCAGCGACCCGCTCCGTGCGCGAGATCTACCGCCGCGACGAACCCTTTGCGATGTACGAGGCCGACGAGGGGTTCGTTACGGTCGAGGGGGCGCGGCTGTGCTTTGTCGATTGCCGGGGCGTCGTACAACATCTCCTCGATCTTGGGGAGACATATCACTATCCGGCTACGCGGATGGACGGCTACTTCCATATCCTGAAGGAATACCGTCAGTATGTCGGGCCGCGCAGCACTTCGGCTTCAGCCTCCGACGATACCTATTGGCGAACCTACCGCTACCTGAACCGACCGGAGTATCCCTATGACGAGGACGATGCCTACCATCGTGGGCCGAACACCACGGGAACCTCCATGTCGGGCGAGATCCTCGAACTGCGACGTACGGCCGACACGCTTGTGATCAATACTTCGCAGTACGCCTATCTGCACGACCGCCGCTTCGACAAGCCCTGCATGATGCAGCGGTTGGAGGCCGGCGCACGGATCGTAACCATCTCGGACCGTCTTCTCGGAATGAATCTCGGCGAGGAATTTCTCCTCTATCGTCGGAATTCGATTACCGGGCGCACGTTGCTGCAACGCCGAGCCGGGCCGGTCGGCTGTGCCGACCAGACGTTGAGCGAGGTGGCCGTGGCGCGCGAAGGCGCAGTCTCGCTCATCGGGCTCGACGACGGCTCGCTGCGCGGTGTGAAAAACCGGTCGGGAGCCGGGCAGCCGCTTGTCGGACTCTTCTATATCTGGGGCGATCTCTACCTCATACGCGAACGCTCCATCCACAAATACATTCCCTGAATCATGGAGACACTGAGCCTTATTCTGAACTTCGTGCTGGCCAGCGGACTGGCCGGCACCATTCTCTTTTTCCGCTCGAAACGGCGCAAGGCCTCGGCCGAAGCCGACTCGGCGGAATTGGAGAACACCGAGAAGATCGTGGCCATCCAATCCGAGCAGATCACACGGCTGGACGGCCGCGTGGAGAAACTCGAAGAGAAGGTTGACAAGCTCGAAATCATCATCGAGCACAAGGATGTGGAGATCGACCGCAGCCGCATCATCATCCGTCAGGCCTACAAGTGCGACACGCCGCCCGAACACTGTCCCGTGCTGATCAAGCGGGCCGAGATGGAGCGGCGGCGCAAGGAACACGATACCGCAGAACCGAAACGACCGTAAGATGACACGAGGACTACGCAACCGCAATCCGGGCAATATCCGCCGCTCGAAGACCCGCTATCTGGGCGAGGTGACACCTTCGCGCGACGCAGCCTTCAAACAGTTCGAGACGATGGCGTGGGGTTACCGTGCGATGTTCGTGCTGCTGGACTCCTACCGTCGTCGGGGATATGGCACCCTGCGTCAGATGATCGCACGCTACGCTCCACCGGTGGAGAATCATACCGAAAACTACATCCGCTGCGTCGCCACGTGGTCCGGCGTCGATGCGGACGAACCGCTCGACACGCACGACCGGACGAGCATGCTTGCCGTTGTGGCGGCGATGAGCCGCATGGAGAATGGCCGCGAAGCCGTGATGTCCGATGTCGAAGCCGGATGGACACTCTTCATCCAACACAAACCATAGACTCACCATGTCCAGAAGAATCGCCGATCTCCTTATCAAAATCGGAGCAGACTCCTATGAGTTCCAGCAGAAGGCACAGCAGGTCGAGCGCAACCTCGGCTCGCTCGAAAAGCGGCTGACCTCGCTCGGCAAGTCCCTATCGGTGAAACTCACGGCACCGCTTGCCGCACTCGGGGCCGTGGCATTGAAGAATGCCGATACGCAGCAGCAGGCCGAGCAACGTTTGCTCACGGCGCTCAAGGGACGCACGGACATCCAGCAGCGGCTTATCGCGCAGGCGGCCGAGTTACAGTCGCGCTCCGTGCTGGGCGACGAGGTGGTCATCGGGCAACAGGCCTATCTGGCTTCGCTGGGGATGACCGAGGAACAGATCGGCCGGGTGATCGAAGCCTCGGCGCAGTTGTCCGCCGCTACGGGGATGACGCTCGACAGCGCCGTGAAGAATCTCGCCAAGACCTTCGGCGGCCTGACCGGCGAGTTGGGTGAAAGCATCCCGAAACTGAAGGAACTGACCGTCGAGCAACTGAAGAACGGCGAGGCAGTGGACTTCATCCTCGAGAACTATAAAGGATTCGCCGAAAGTGCCGCGCAGACGGCACTCGGACCGTTGCGCCAGTTGAACAACGCCTGGGGCGATTTTCTCGAACAGATCGGCGCCGCGATGTTGCCCTTTGCCACGAAGGTAACCCGGGCGCTGACCGTCGTAGTGCAGATGCTGCAGTCACTATCGCCCGCCATGAAGCAGGTGCTGGTCGTCGTGGCGGGACTGGCAGCAGTCATCGGTCCGCTGTCGCTCGGAATCGGAGCCGTTATCAAGGTGCTGCCGATGCTCTCGGCCGGACTGACCGCTCTGCTTTCACCCGTTGGACTCGTTGTTGCGGCAATTGTCGCTCTGGGTGCGGCCTTTGCATATGCCCGTATCGAGAAGCAGAAGATGATCGACGAGATGGCCGAGAGCGACTCGCTCGAAGAACTCGAACGCAAACTCCGCGATAACCTTGCCCGACAGAAAGCCGTCATCGACGAAACAACCCGTACGCGGCTTGTGCCCAACTTCGGCGGTCTGGTGGCTGGATTTACCATCCAGAAAGTTCCCGACGAGTCGCAGTTGGCTCCATTGCGCAGGGAGTATGAATTGCTGGCAGCTGCCATCGAGAAGAAATGCGAAGCGGAGAAGAAGGCTGCCGATGCGCAGGCAGAGATGGACCGCATCACGGAGCAGGCCCGGCAACAGACCGAGGAACTGATGGCCTCGATGAATGCGGCAGCAGACGGTACGGAACGGACGACGGGCATCATCGGACGACTACAGAAGCAGATAGAGGAGCTTGAAAAGCGCAAACTTCTGCCCGAATCGACGCTCGAGGATATTGCTGCGGCAAATACCGAGATTGCCCGTCTGCGCGAAGAGTTGCAGCGAATCCAAAACCTTACACCCGAGCAACTGGCCCGACCGACCTTCGGGTCGCTGCTCCCCGAAGGTGTGGAACTCGAATTGCCCGCACCAGAGTTGAAGATGGCCGATCTGGCACCCGTAGCGAGCGACTGGTCACGGCAGATGCAGCTCCTGTTCGCTTCGGTCCGCGAAGGCCTTTACGGGTGGGCCGACGACACGGAGAGCCATCTCGGTCAGAATCTTCTCGATACGGTGGCGATGGTCGACAACTACACCACGGCGCTGACGGCCCGCGGATGGTCGTTCTCCGCGGCGCTCGAACATGTTCATGGTGCCATCGCCGAGGTGATGCAGCGCTTCGACCAGCAGGTCTCGAAGTTCATGGCCGACAGCATCGTGGCAGCAGCTGAAGCCATCGGGCAGGTTATCACCGGGGATCTTGGATTCGGCGGGTTGATGAAGGCGATTCTGACACAGTTCGCCTCCTTCCTGAAGAACATCGGTACGCAGCTCATCGAGTTCGGTGTGATGATTCTGGCCTTCAAGTCGGCGTTGCGGTCGGTGCTGTGGAATCCCTGGGCGGCAATCGCCATCGGTGCGGCGATGGTGACGGCCGCAGCCGTGATGACGGCACTCATCAACAAGAACGCCGGCGACAGTGTCCCGGCACTTGCAGCCGGAGGTCTGGCCTACGGACCTACCTACGCCATGGTAGGCGACAATCCCAATGCCCGCACCGACCCCGAGGTCATCGCCCCGCTGTCGAGATTGCAGTCAATGCTCCCAACAGCAGGAGCCGCACAGCAGATACAAATAACCCTTGGCGGTCAATTGACTGCCAAGGGTCGTGATCTGGTCTATGCTCTCGGCAAGGAGAACTTCAAGTCAGAGGTGTTGGGAAGTTAGATAGATAATCTATCTTTTAATTTTAAACAGTGTATATCATCTGGATCTCTATTTAACCCTTTTGATGTATATAGTTTTGCTTTGGATTCTTCTCCCAAGTTTAAATATAACCATGCTAATCGAGAAAAATCTATTGCCTCTCCTTCTTTTTCTATTCTCAATTTCATAATATCTGCAAGTTGAGTGAAAAGCTCATGTCTAATCTCTGTTTGCTTATCCATAGGGTGACTATGAAAATAGCTATTGATACGACTTGCAGCATTACTTATAATGTAAAATGGAACATCTTGAATAGTGGCTAATTCCATTAAAGCCATACTTTCTGCATTCCAGTCGTTTGTTGTCTTACATAAAGTAACATATTGTTCCCAATATTTTATTTTTTCAGATGGTAATGTTATGGTCTTTAAATATTCTCGCATCGCACTTTTTGCGCCTTCATAATCATCAAATGATTTGTATAAATCCATAATAAATAACCATGCCTTAGGATATTTTGTAGCAATAAATTCTAACGTAGGCTTTTCTTTTTCAAATAGAGCCTTAGATTTTAGTCTTAAAGCAACTTGTTGAAACTTTTTTTGAATTAAAGAAGCTATACCATTTTTTATGCTTCGAGAATTGGCTGCTCCGAATTCCATTAATAACTTCCTATCTTGGAGAATGGCTATTTTTTCTGGATATACAGCTAACTCTGATTGACCATATAATGATGCGGCTAAGGGTACATTAATAAAAAAATCATCATTAATCTCTATTTCCTCTATAAAAGAGCTTTTTTGCAGATCATCCAATGCTTGGTCAATATCTATTCGCTCTGCAATGCTACCGTATACTACCGCTTCGATAGCAAGCTTAGGAATAACAGAATTCCAACTACATAAAGTTAAAAAAACCCTCTTTGCTGCAGGCGAAAGTCCTTGAAAAGTTCTCCTAAATAAAGCATTTAAAATTTGATCTTTATCTGCAATTATTTTATTAACCTTACCTGGCTTTCTTGTTCGTGCAATTTCTCCAAGTATTATCTTAATAATATATGGATGGCCATTAGATTCGGCTATTAAATCTTCTATGTATGAGTCAGTTAATAAATTTTCTATGTTGTATTTAATAGCAATCGAGTTTATAAGCGTTCTACATTGCTCTTCATTCATCCCAGAAACCTCTATAGGATAATCAGCCTTAAAATTACGATTTATTCGGGACGTAATTAACACTTTGTTGGGGTTTCTGATATATGTATTGATCCAATCAAACACTTCAACTGGATTAGTTATGGTCTCAAAATTATCTAAAACAAAGAGGGCTGGACCAAATGGACAATTTGATAAATCATGTGCAAACTGTTCCTTGGTTTTTTTAATTTTCTCAGGGAATACTAATCGACAATATTCTTTCGATATGTCTTCTAACGTTAATACATGTGACTGAACTTGTTTAGGCCCGTTAATCAGTAAATCCACATCTCGAGCACTAAACCATATTATTATATTATACCTATCTGGATATTCTTTGTACAATGAATGGATAATATTTAATGCAAGAGATGTCTTTCCAATACCACCTCTACCCTTTAAAGTGATGACTGGATAGCGATATTCGTCTACTAATACAGATGTTAGTTCTTTCTCCAATTCAGGTCTATGTATATATTCTTCAGAGATTGCAGGGACATTCGTGAAGCACTCATGAACAGCATCTAACTCTAATTTTCCTTCTGTAATACTTGCTGGTAATTTTGATGGAGGAATTGTGTATAATTTTTCCTCTTTGCGTTCTTTTTGATCGTCTATATATGACAGGACCTCAAATGTATTACTTCTAAAACTGCCATTAGGAAAGTAAAAATTGGATAATTCCGCATCAGAGTATAATAAATTTATTTTCCTGATACTATCTGTATGACAATATATTCCATTCTCATAGTGTTGCGTATTATTTCTTTTTAAGTGATCAAATGTGGTCCCAATATTACATATTGGGGATACCCTATATTTTCCACTGAGATTTTGATGTAGATATGCCCATGGTCTCTTAAATATAGTAATATTTTGTATAATTGAAGTAAGAGATTCTTCCAAGTAAATACATGATTCTGACAACATAGATGCTGTGGGAGCACCATGACCACGGGTTTTATTACGTAGAGATGAAAATAATGTAAACCAACTTCTAAAAGGTGGCTTAGATGTTATATTGCTATGCTCAATTTTTAATATATCTAAGCATTTTATCATTGTTTTTATGGCACACGACTGCCATGATCCATCCAATACCTTATTATTTAGTTCAGGTATTTCATGATCGCTTAAGGCTGATGATAAAAAGCCGAATGTCGGTCCTGTTAGTATATCATTTATTGAAGTCGCGTATTCTCCTATACCATTAGCTCTAATAATAGTATATTCTTGACGATATTTATTCCTGTCTTTGTCTTCGTTAATATTGGCGATTAGATATAATGTTGTAATTTTAGTTATAATTTCTCCTAATAATAATAAATCAAAAAAATAGCTACGATCTGATTCTGTTTTTGCTGCATTTAAGCGAGGAAGAAATCTATCGATTAATTCAAATTTCACCGGTTCCATAATTGGCATTTTTAATAGTACAATAAAACTCTAAAAGTTTTTCATAGGAGGACTCTTATAAGTGTTGCTTTTTTAATGAATTAATGACATTGTCTACATAAAGATAGCAATAATCTTTTTATTTTTATTCTATTGCATAGAATTTATGGACGACATCCGCATCAAAGATCTGACGAGTGCCGTGGGGCAGTTGGATGAATTCGACAAGTTCGAGTTCATCGTCGATGTGCCGTCGGCCGAGGCGTCGATGAAGGTCTCGGGCAAGGAGATCAAGGGTGTAATGGCTCCCAAGCAGCATATCCATGCCCTTGCCGATGTGTCGGGCCTGACCGGTGAACTGGAGAAAAAGCTGGACAAAAAAGGCGGCGCAATCACGGGTGACCTCTCTGTCATGGGCGATACCTATCTGCGACGACTGCATCTGGAGGAGTTTCTCGAGGTCCCAGAATTTCGTTACAACCGGGTCGAGACGCTCGTCGGCGACAAGTGGTCGGCTCCGGGATGCGGCATTGTCGCAGCGGTTGCCAGGGAGGTCTGTACGCTGACCGTCAAACTGGAGGAGGGCGAAGTCGGCACGCTCCGCGAAAACGACCTCTGCATGGGCATCTTTCTGAATGCCGCGACAGACGACGAAACAGGCAGCACCGTTGATTCGGACGACTCGTTCGGCAATCGCACCTATGCCGGCTTCACTACCTGCTACTTTCGTCTTGTGGAGTGCCTCGATCCGATAAATTACAGCGAATGGCGCTACGAGTTGCGCGACGGTTATCCTGTCCATCCGCAGGTAGCGATGCACTTCGTGGCATTCGGCAATACCTCCGATCCGGAACGTCAGACCTCCCGTTATGAGACCCGCACCTACATGTGCTTTCTGGTCGGTATGAACGACTGGAGGATCCGCACGGAGAACATTGCCGCACAGTTCGGCGACCTCTCGAACCTTGCGGCGCACGGACTCGACATGACCGGCTATTCGGCCTATCTGAAAAATATCTATCTCACTGGTTTTCTATCCGACCGCACGGGCGACTCATGGTTCGACTCCGCCACGGGCGAGATGCAACTCTTCAACCGCACGACCGGCTACGGAGTTTCGTTCCGCGATGGCATATTGCGTCTCGGACGCATCGACCCGGCGAAGCCCGGCAGCGGCACCGACTTCGATGCGTTGCTGCAAAGCATTTCGGAGACGCAGGAGGTGCTGCGGCAGATCAACTCCGATGCCTGCGTTTCGCCCGTCGAGAAATCGTTTCTGCGCGAACGCGGGCAGGATATCCGCAACGAGTATGAACAACTCCGTGCCGAGGCGCTCATGCGCATCAGTACGGAGGGCTATCGCTTCGTCAACGGTAAGGTCCTCACCGTAAACGGGCAACGACGTGTCGTCCGACTGTTGAACGACGAGTGGACGCCCTACGAGGATGCATTTCTGGTTGCTGTGGCGGCCATCGAGCACTATACGCAGACAGAGCCCGAGTTCATCCCCATCGGCGAAGATTTCGCCGCGCTGGAGCGTTACTATGACGCCCGTCGGGAGATTGCCGGAGTGTTGAACCGGGCAACGGAGGCTGCGAGTGATCTGGACTATTTGCGGGAGAACTTTCGCGATATTTCGACCGAGATAGACGGAACGAGCGGCGTGGTGTTGTCGGGATTCGTCGGCGTGAAGGATACCGGCAATTCGAAGGTTGTGGCCGGCATGGCCGGGGCCGAGATGGAGGGAACAGCCTCCGGGAAGCACGGCAAGCTGATGCTCTTTGCCGGGGCCGACGGCATACGCAACGCGGCAACGGCCACAACGCGCATCTACGAGGATGGGCACATGGAGGTCGGCAGCGGCATCTTCAGCGGCTACTCGAAGGTACTCTTCAAACAACTCGACGAAGAGGGTACGCTCTACGATGCCGCGACCCGCAAATACACCGTCGACCGTAACTTCAATCTCGTGATCCTCGGTGAGCGGTATGAAGAGTACCTCTTCTGGCTCAATCTGCCCTCGTCGGCCGACTTCATCGGCTGCGTGCTCAACCTCTACGATTCGCCCATCCGTACCCGCAGTGCCGCCAATCTGATTCTCGCGTCCGATGATCCGCAATCGGGAATCGTCACCACTCTCAAACGGGGCCTTTACGGCTTCGAGCCCGTCCCGCGCATCGAGACCTACGGCGGAGTCATGCAACTGCTGGCCGTGCCTACGATCTATCCCGGCAAGTGCATGTGGCACGTAACGTATCAATACATGACCGAATTCAAAATCTACGAAGCATAAACACTATGGCAGAGACAACCATTGAGGGCATCACGCTCTCACAGTTACCGAAGGTAACGACCCTGGCAGCGAATGATCTGATGGAGATCGACCGCAACGGCACGGGCGCCGCCGTGAGTTACGTAAATCTGGTCGAAGCGATGGCCGATTCGCTCGGACTTGCCGGTGTGGCGGAGGCCCTGGAACAAATCATCGGATAGCATATGGCCGCAGACTTTACTACTCTTGTTACGAGGCTCGACACGGTACGTCAGACCCTGGTCGCCACACTCCGCACGAAAGGTGTCGATGCCGCAGCGGACGATTCGCTGGCCGTGCTGGTCGGCAAAGCCTCGCTTGTGGACAGCACGAGCGGCATGAACCAGATCCGCAACGGATACCAACTCTTCCGCAACAATACGACGATGGTCGCATTCCCGGAATTCGATACGGCATCGTTTGATTCGATGTACCAGATGTGTTACGGATGTTCGGCCCTGGAACGCGTGCCGAGGCTCGACACCTCGCTTGTCGGGAACATGATGTATATCTTCTATGGATGTACGAATTTAGTCGAAATCGGCGGGTTGGACACTTCGCTCATCACCTCGGCATCGGAGATGTTCCATGGCTGCAAAAATCTGCAACGTATCGGCGGCGTACTGGACTTCTCGAACGTCCAGTCGCAGATTGATTCGACATTTGTCTCCTGCGCGGCACTGGAGGAGGTGACCTTTACTGGCAGCATACATGTCGATGTGGCCGTGAACGGCTGTCCGAAACTGACGGTCACATCTTTGCTGTCGCTGCTCAATGCGCTGGCACCAGGTGTCACCGACAAGGAGTGTCGCATCGGCTCCAAGAATCTCGCAAAACTCTCAGCCGAACAGCAAGCCATTGCCACTGACAAAGGATGGACGCTGATATAATCTTCAATATCAGAAAAGAGGGTTGTTTACTTTAAACGAGCGGATGGCCCGCTCCTTTACGACATCACCCTCCTCCATACGGCCGATCAACAACGGCGACGACGGGTCATGCAACATCCGGTTCCGATACACCGTCTTCGTATCGGTGTTGGCATAGCAATACAGACAGCCGTGGCTGCATGTATCATAGGCCCCGACATCCACACTCTGCACACATCCACACTCCGGCCGTTGGTTCCTGTCCTTGGCGACCTCCAACCTGCACCCCAGCAACTCTTCAATCAACATACGGTCGATGCACCGGCCATGGCGGATGCCCATCGGCTCCAGGTCTATCCGTTCTGCACAAGTCTGAATCCGGATGCCATAGCTTGATGCGATGGAGGCCAGCCCCGAAGCCAACCCGGTGATTTCATCCGCACTCGGTTCCCGGGCCGTCGTCTCCCTTAAATTGCGCCGTGTCTTCTGGTACAGATCCACAAAACTGATCACGCAGGTTTGGGTACACGATGCCAACCGTTTGGCGATTGCCTCAAAACCGTGCAAATGATATTGAACATCCATGCTTTGCGAGAACAGAATCGGGTCATACCTCCAAATGACCCGCTTGGGGCCAATCCGGTCGGACAGCCGTCTGAACGTCTCGATCACGGACTCCTTCTGCGGGAGCCCCGTCTCCAGCTCCCTGTCGTATGGAGTGACCGTAAACTGGAAATAGTACATGTAGTCCGCAAGTTCGTCCAGACGCGGCAGCATCGGCGCTGGATTCTTGCTCCAAAAGACGATGCAATCAATCACCTCCGGGGATAGCCGGATTTTGCTGACCTGGTGCCGGTTCATCGGATTCCGGACGCACACATACCCCTCCCGGATCCGGTTGTAAAACCAGTCCGAATAGAAGGCGGGGATATCGGTTCTTCGGCTAACGCTCAGTATCATCGCGAATCAGTTTATCGTTTCGCCGCACTTTGCAGACGGCACCCGAGGCTGCGGCGTACATCGGCCCAACCGGTCTATTTGCGCTCGGGGTCTGCTTCCGCCGCAGGCCGATCCTTCCAGAGCCACCACTTGCACTTCGCCGGATCGGGATTCTCCGTGTTGACGAAATAGACGACCGCGCGATAAAGATACAGCTGACAGCGGTCAATTTGACACCCCCGCAGACGACACTCCTCGGCATAGAGTTCCTCGGCCGTCTTGCCCTTCAGCGATTCGATGGTCGTGTATCCCATGGCCAGCAGATCCGCTTCGGTCCGCGGCCCGACGTTTGGTATTTTACGCAGTTCAGTCATGGCTGTCTGGTTTTCCGTAGAGCCGCTCCAGGTCGAGTTTCTCGATGCGCGAACGGATGGCACCGGGCTTGCGCTGAAAATGGGCGGACAGCTGCACCTCCGTCGCCCCCTCACACCACCGGCGCGTCAGCTCCAGATCCTCGCCTCGGTCCACGGCAGATAGGCATTCGGATACTCCTGGCGGCAGGCATAGACCGAGTAGGTCGGTTCACCGGTCAACTGCTTATAGGCCCGCAGATAGCGCTTCAGCCGCTTGACATCCTTATCCGAAAGGTACGGCAGGCGGCGAATATCCATATTGTCCGTGAGGTCGTTCAGCTTGACCGCCACGGCCAGCGGATTGCCCTTTATGCGGGCAATATAACGGTCGTAGGACTCCTCCTCGACGTGTGTCAGATAGCGCAGTGCCTCGATGATTTCGGGCGCAAACCCTTCGGCCGCCAGCCCCTCCAGCGTCCAGTCGCTGTCCTCGACCACATCGTGCAATACACCGACAATCTTTTCTTCTGTTGTTTTCCCGGCGATCATGACCCGCAGTGGGTGGTCGATATAGTCGTTCCCGGCCTTGTCACGCTGGCCACCATGTGCCTCGGTAGCTATCTCGATGGCTCGTTCGAGGGTACTCATACGATTATTTTTAGGTTAGGTGCCGTTTTCTGCCGCAAGTCGGCATTTAACAAAGTTAAATAAAATTTGCAGACAAACGAAAAAGGGAGGCTAAACCTCCCTGCAACAAGCTGTTTTTGTGTTATCCGATAACGACGAACTCATCCTCCTCCGGAATGACGGCCAGGCCGCCCCAGGTGCCGTGGAGTTGTCCTATGGCATCGATGTACTTGACCGAGCCTTCGCGTCCGTCGTAACGGCCGTTCTCGCCCGTTAGATGGATGATGCGGATCTTGTCGCCAACTTTCACTTCCATGATTATCGGTTTTTAAGGGTTAACTGCTTGAAAGGTTTATTGGTGCTGTTGCTGCTCTTCTAATTTCCAGATTGCGGTCAACAGGCTCTGGATCTCGTCGTTGATGTGCAGATTGCGCTCCAACAGCGTATCGTAGTCCGACGTACCACGGCGATTTTCTTCGGCCAGATGGAGCAACTGTTGGCGGTTGCGCTCAAATTCGGCTTCAAGTCGGTCGATACGGCTGTTGAGCTGCTTTATTCTGGCATCCATAGTTTGCTGTTATTCAATCATTTGTTACAGTGTGAACATGACATCATCTTTTGAAATAGTCAAGTTAATCTTCTGATGTTTATTATTTTTGTTTACAAGTAATTATCACTTATTACCTAAAGTTAAAAAAACAGCCTATGAAGAGGCTGTTTTGAAGACATAAGACTGATTATGCCGGACGTTTTTCGGGAGTCGATTCTGCCAGTTCAAGAATACGTTCAATCATCTTCTTGTGCGAACTGTAGAAGTGACTGTTGTAGCCGTATTGTTCCGAGTAGCGGCCGCCCTCGCAATGCCATCGACGTACGCCCGGGTACTCTATGCCGTCAATGATGGCCACGGCTTCGTAATATGTGGTACGAACCTGCAGCCAGCCCCAGCGACGGTCGTAGCGTTTGCAGACCTGGCAGGAGATCAACTTGTCGGTTACGCGGTATTCAAATTCCACCTGGCGGCGGGTTCCGTTGATGATAACACTCTTCTTCATAACACACTCTCTATTAGTTGTTTGTTGTAGAACAAAGATGGCATCACAATTCGGAACACGCAAGTGTTTTTACCTTTATTTTCAATATATTGCACGAATTATTGAAACCGTTGCTGCATGTCTGGTACAGCGTCTGAGAACACCTCTTGACAGTCAATCAATAGTTCGTTACGATCCACTCTTCCTGTCGACGGCGAGAGACCTTCGAGGCTGTGATCGTGCGTTCGATGCGGTGGATCTTCCAGCCGTACTGTGAGGCGAAGCGTTCGATCCCGGCATGCGGGAACATCGTCAGCATGAACTTGCCACGCACGGAAGCAAGCGTCTCCAACAGCCGCATGAAATCCGCCTCGTCGAACGTTCCGTTGTAGTGGCCGCAGTCGCTGCCCACATAGGGCGGATCGACGAAATGGAAGGCTTCGGGCATGTCGTAGCGCCGGATGAGATGAACGCCGTCTTCGCACTCGACAACAACATGTTCCAGCCTACGACACAACTCCTCGGTGAAGGCTTCGCGGGCATTGCGGAGTTTCTGCGTCGTGGTCCCCGTGCGGTCATACCCGAACGTGCCGTCGATCATCGAGGCGAAGCCCAACTTCGTACATACCCACACGGCCCATGCCCGTTCGACGGGTGTGAAGAAGGTCGGATGGGCATTGATATGCCGTGCATGGGCGTGAATCTCGCGACTGTGGAGTGTCGCGTCGATCAACTCTTTCAGTGCCGTGTACTTCATCTGCGCCACGCGGTAGAAGTTCACCAGTTCGGTGTTCGTGTCGTTGATGACCTCGCAGCGTACCGGCTTCTTGGCGAAGAGCACGGCGCAGCCGCCGCAGAAGGCCTCGGTATAGAGCGAATGCTCAGGAATGAGCGGCAGGATGTGCTTCAGAAGCATCTGTTTGCCGCCGTAGTAGGAAATCGGAGTTTTCATGATGGTCGGTTTAACGGAGTTTCAGCCACAGGAGAATCAACAGCACAAGCAGCAGGCAGGCGGCCGTCCATTTGAGCCACGACGTAGCGGCCGGATTGGGTCTCTCCTCGAGTGCGGTTTGTTCGTCGTTGCGCGCTGCGGCAAGGATGCGGCTGCGGGAGATACTGTCGGAAAGCGAGGTCCGGTCGTGTGCCGCAATGGCCTCGGTGTGGATGATGCGACGCACGGCAGGTCGGGACGTTGCAGGAATCTTCGGCGGCGGAAGGAGCGGATCGAGCGTGTCGGGCGGCAGGATTGGCTCATCCTCCGAGGACGGAGGCCACTGCACCGGTGGATAGAACTCGACGACAGTTTGACGCAGTGTCGCTAACTGTCGCTCGAACTCCTGCCGGATCCGCTCCGTAAGGGTCGAGTCCGCAATGCGAATGTCGGCACGTCGGTCGGAGTGCATCTCCCGAAGCGGAGAACAACCGCATGCCGTCGCGGCCAACAGAATAAGCGTTATTTTCGGATACATCGTTTCATTTCGGTTGCACGTTCCATGCGTTCCTGCATGGTAGGTTCATGAATCTCGCGGGAAGGAACATTTTCCCACGGCAGCGGAAACATCTCGCACATCGGCCGGCGGTCCTTGCGGTCGAGTTGCAGGCTTGTCAGCACCCATACGCTCCACCGTTCACGCTCCCATGCCTGACGAGCGATCCGTTCCTCGCGGTGTGCCCAACCAAGCCAGGCATAGAAGAACTCGGCGGGCGTCATCGCCGCAAAAACCTCGGGTGCGAAGCCCATCTGCCCGACGGCCAGGGCGAACCATCGTTCATAACTCAGGGTCGCCGTCGTCCCGCCGTCGGGCGCGGCCGGTTTGGGCCTTGCGACACGGTATCGGTGCGTGCCATCTCGCCCAAACGCTCCGTGAGCGGTGAGATGCTCGCGACGAAAAGGTCCGAGACGGTCAGAATAAGCGCCGGATCTTCGTCGAAGAGGTCCCATACTTCGTCTTCGGTATAGCGCCGGTCGTCGCCCGCACGTCGGGCTCCTTCATTGAGTCCCGTGGCGGTCAGCGCCACGATGTTGTCGAGCGTCGAGAGGGCTTCGGCCGACGAGACGGTCGAGGCGAAGTCCGCGCCGCGCAGCCGGGTGAATTCATGAATGGCGCGCAGCCCGAAATGAATCGGGTGCGGCGTACCGTGGATGATGATCTCGTTCATGGTATGCGTAGTGTCAAGGTTGCGGGTTGTCGGCAGGGGTCAGATTCCCGCTGCCGGTAAGAGAGTAACTGTATGTGGCGTTGTCGCCTGCGGGCGTCGAGAGCGAAAAGGTCGTGATGTAGGCCTTGCCCGTGTACATCTTTACAAGGCCCGTGAGCGGCGACTTGATGACCACGTCGACCAGTTTCTTGGAGAGGACGATGCCTAACAGGTCTTCCGAAGAGTGGGCATTCTCGATCGAGTCGTCGAGTACCACCAGCCCGTCGCCGTCTACCGACCACGAGATATCGCCCGGAGCCTTCTCCTTGCCGTTGGTGTCCTTCGTGCGCAGCTCCTTCATCTCCAGATCGACCTTCAGCGTGTGCGACGTGGCATGAAGCGTCGTCTTCTCATCCACAAGCAGGATGATGTCCTCGCCCTGGATAATCTTTTTCGTTCCAATGGATTCCGGCATAAGCGTCTGTTGTTTTGTGTTCAGATGATTCGAAAGGTAAGAGTGATGCCGTGCAGGTCGCCGTCGGCATAGTATTCCGTGGCCGAGGAGCGGAGGTAACTGCGGCGCCCCTCGAACCCGGCGCCCTCCAGCGCCGCGATGATGCGGTGTTTGAGTTGCTCGGCGGCAGCATAGCGGCCGTCACAGACTGCAACCTCGAAGGTGGTCACATAGCCCGCAATGCCGTGCAGCGTACGGACCGGGGTCTCCTCCGGAACGGTGAAGACCGCAAACGGTGTCGGCGTGCGGGCATCGACGGCCCCGGCCTGCACGCGCCCCTGCAACTCGGGAACGGCAGCCTCGATCAGGGCGATAAGGCGGGTCTTGAAATCGGTCATGGCGATACGGCTTTGAAGTTGCGGACGACGAACTTCTCGACGGCCGCGGCCAGCGCATCGCCGAAGAGCGCCACGGTACGCTCCGATTCCTGCGTGTAGGCAATCTCCAGAAAAGGAACGGCACGCAGACCGCGCACGCTTCGCGTGAAGATCTTCTCGCCGCGTTCGTTCTCGAAGACGAGCAGCCGTCCCTTGCGCGAGGTTCGCGGGTTCTTCGTACCCTCGTGGATAAACTTGCCGTAATATTGGTTTACGGCTCCCTTACGTTTGGTGCGCTCGAAGACCGGCTTGACGGCAACATCCACCTCCGACCTGGGCGCATTGCGGTCGCGGAAGCGTACGATGCGCAGTTGCCTGCGCAGACGTCCCGTGCGTACCGGAACGCGACCCTTTGCCGTGCGGAGCATCGGTTGTGCCGAGGTGCGCAGCGCCGTAAGCAGCATCCGCTTCTGCATGTTATTGGGCAGTTGGTCCATAATGCGTTTGGCTTCGACGTAACCGTCAACTTTCAGTGTCAGCATCGCTTTTCCTGCATTTGATGTGAAGTCGCCAGCGGTGGCCCTCGGCGTGGATGGAGGTGATGTGCCGCAGTATTCCTTCGTCGCGGACAACCATATCGGGACGCAGGTCGGGAATCCACCGGATTGTATAGACCGCCTCGTTTTCGTGAACGACACGGCTCGCATAGAGGTTTTCGCGACCACCGGCTTCGGTATATTGTGCGTAGCAGACGGCCACGCTCCGCAGACGTTGCGTACGATCGTTGTAGGCGTCGCGCTCCTCGACGTATTCGAGGATTTCGATTCGGTGGTCAAACATCGCCATATGGGGTTACCCGCCACGGAAGCAGGAGTTTTTCAGCCGTGAGTGGCAGTTCGGAGACTGAACGGCCAACCAGAGCGTCCGATTCGTTGTCGTAGAGCGTACCCAGAATAAGCAGCACGGCGGCCCGAATGGCTGGAGGAAGGCTCTCTTCGTCATAGCCGACAAGCAGTGTCGCCGAAATCTGCATGCCACCGCAGAAGGCATCGAACGTGAGACAGGCCGTGTAGTCGTTGGCATGCAGTTGCCACAGGTCGTCGGAAAGAGGTTCACGAGAGGCAGTGAGCCGCTCGACGGCCGTCGTCGGGACGGGCAGCCGGAGCGTCGGATGCTCGACGACGGGAAGCGTCGCTTCGACTTCAACTCTCCGCTGCTGGATGAAACGTCCCGTCAGGTCCTCGGCCACGGCAACGGCCATGTCGAGTTTCGCAGCAATCAGGGTATCGTCATGGGTGGCACTGCCTACCCGCAGGTGCTGCCGGGCGAGGTCCATGGTTATCGGCGGCTCACCGTTCTCGAGAACACGCATCTTCTATGCGGATTTGTGGACCAGTTTGTGAACCGGATGCGTACCGGCATCGAGCAGCACGCCATCTACACGCGCGAAGCCGAACAGTCCGATCGAGAGGTATTCCGCAAGCAGTTCGTTGAGCCGGATGACGCGGAACGACTTTACCATGCGGATGCGATACTTCGACAGGTCGCCGAAGAGCACCGAGGTCTTGCCGGCACCGATGTCTTCCAGATCATCGTTCAGCACATACCCCTTGCCGAAGAGCGTCGGCGGCGTACCGTCGCGCGCACCTTCCTGCCAGATGTAGCGACCCGTCGAGTCCTTGATCTTGACCAGCGCCCAGAGCGTGTTGCGGTTGAACATGAACCGGCCGTTGCGCGCATAGGAAGTGTCGACACCCTTGACCAGTTCGATGATGTCGTCAAGCGTGACAGCCGAGGCTGCCGGTGCCGTTTTGCAGGCCGTAGCGGCACCCACGATACCCGAAGGTTTGCCTGTGCCGTTGCCCGAGGTGAGGTCTGCATTAATGCCGCGGCCGAACGAGTCGCTCAACAGTCCCGACAGCAGCGCTTCGAGGTCGAAGGCCGAGTCCTGCAGCAGTTCGAGTGATACGGGGACAATCGGCGTGCGGTAGGTGTAGGCCTTGAGGGTCACCGAGCCGAACGACGGTGCCGACTTGGTCGATTGCTGGTACTCGGCCACGACCGTTGCCTTCGACTCCGTGTCGTTCACCGTCGGGAGGATCAGATCGCCGCCCGAGGTCGTGGTGAGGATCGTGCCGGCCTCGAACATACCGCCGTAGGCTTTCAGTGCCACCTCGATGTTCTCGGCAAGCGTTGCCGGAACAAGAACGCCGGCCGAAAGTCCGGTGAGACCGGCCCGCTGTTCGAAGAGCGAACGGCTTTCGGGAGATACACCCGTGGCGCCGTGTTGCAGGTAATCGCGGAACGCCGAACGATACTCATCAGCCTGCTGACCGGAGCCATTGTCAGTCGCTTCGCGGATAGCGTATTGACGCTCGGCCTGCCGGCGTTCGATCTCCACGTAACGCTCCTCGGCCTCGACGGTACGATCGGCCTTCTCGTAGTCGGCAAGCAGTTGCTGCCACCGGGCCTCCTCCTCGGAGGTCATTTCGCGCCCGTCGGTTGCCGTGCGCAGTTCGTCAATCTGCGTGAAGATCGCCGCGCGGCTCTCTTTGAGGGATTTCAGTTTGCTCATAGATTTTTCGTTTCGTTCACAGGCAAACTTAATCCCACCCAGTCGCTCCCGGGCGAAACATTGTCGCACTCTATATCTGGAATTCCTGCATCGGGATAAATTGAGAGGATAGAACGTATATATCGGAATAAAAGGATTATCTTTGTCGTATGAAAACAAAGCACAACATATATACGGGAGCCGCGCAACAAATGAGCAAAGTGGCCGACAATTCGGTCGAACTGGTTGTTACGTCGCCGCCATACCCCATGATTGAAATGTGGGATGAGATTTTCGGCGCCCAAAATCCCGATACGCTTGTTGCTTTACAGGAGAATCGGGCGGATGTTGCATTCGAGCTCATGCATGCCGAGCTGGATCGGGTATGGGACGAAGTCGCCCGTGTTCTTGTCCCGGGAGGCATAGCCTGCATCAATATCGGAGATGCCACCCGGACGATCAACGGAAATTTTGCGCTCTATTCCAACCATTCGAGAATCATCAGTCACTTCATTTCGCATGGATTCGTCAACCTTCCCAATATCATTTGGCGCAAACAGACGAATGCCCCGAACAAGTTCATGGGGTCCGGCATGTTGCCGGCCGGTGCCTATGTGACACTGGAGCACGAATGGATCCTTATTTTCCGCAAGGGAGGAAAGCGCGAATTCAAAACGAGCGAAGATAAACAGCGGCGACGTGAAAGTTCGTTTTTCTGGGAAGAACGCAATGTCTGGTTTTCCGATCTTTGGGACAACATCAAGGGAACGAAACAAAAGATTTCCGCTGACAGCCGTGATCGCAGTGCTGCATATCCATTGGAGATTCCTTATCGGTTGATCAACATGTACTCCCTGCAGGGAGATACGGTACTGGATCCCTTCCTCGGAACAGGAACCACGACTTTGGCTGCCATTATGAGCAACCGGAACAGTATCGGATATGAAATCGACGACAAGTTTATTGAAATTATCGCCGACAATATTCTGTCGTCTTCAGTCGCCGAAATGAACGACGTAATAGACAGAAGAATTACTGCACACAAACGATTCGTTTCCGAACGCATGCAGAGCAAGGAGATCAAACACTATAACGAATATCTTGATATGCCGGTCATGACATCGCAGGAAACGGACATGCGATTCGTTTATCTGTCATCCATTTCCGGAGACAAGCATAATTTTACAGCAGAATATGCTGCGACGGCACCAGCGTGCATGAAAATAAAAATCGGGAACAGAAAACAACCGGCTTCTGTTCCCGCAGGCACACAGATTGCGCTTACTTTTTAGGGCATATTTAAATTGAAATAGACATTAGACGAGATTTTACTTCTTCTATATTTTCAAACTTCTCATCTTCATCGTAGTATAGATAAAGTACAGGTTTGTCCCATTTTTGGTTGGCCATGGTATTATACGTAATCACCTCTCTTCTCATCATCAAAAAAGTCAATGGCTTAACCTGTATACCGGCAATTATATTATTGTTGTATTTAACAATAATATCTATTCGCAATTCTTCATCCATATAACCGTCAGCAGGAGTAAAGATATATTTAGTAGGATCCAACTGTGTTGATAACATCTCAATTGCACGATCCTCAACTAATGCTCCTTTTAAAGATTGCAGAACAAATAAATCATATTCCCATTGGATGCATTCTGTTAATGTATATCTATATTCTCCCCATTCAATTTTTTGAGCTTCATATAGATTCTTCCCAAACTGTTCAATGGTTCCTTTGCTAATAATTCCGCATTCACATTTATTCTCGGAATGCCATTTAATTAATTCTACTAGCTCCTCCTTACTTTTAGGATGATGTATGCGAATAAGTTTCATAACCGGAACGCTATTCTCCGGAGCAGATATACCCATCCTCCCATTTAGTGGGTTTAATGGTCCTCCTGTGTATGGCATAAGACTAAAAATTATATTCAACAACTATCTCCGACTTCTTTTTATCATAATAAATGATTGGGACGTCAATATGTTCCGGAAGTTCGTTCATCTGACGGTACGTCACGGGTTTGATGCTTACGGCCTGCTCTCCGATAAAACCATCGACACCCTGAGCCTCTTCTTCCGGTGAAGCCAACCGATATTCAACATGCCGTTCTTCTGCAATTTTGCGGAGAATAGCTTCCTGAAATTTGAGCCCGCAATAGGTTTTGACGACTACAAGTTCTTCGATCCACCGTTGTACCATTGTCCTGTCGATAGTACGGATGCTTTCTTTGAGCATCTCGATCATTCGATATACACGATCCGTAGCAATCTCTATGGCATCAGGGTGTCCCGTCTTGTACCATGTTTCCCATTCTGACATCGAGCCGGATCCGAACTCTTGAATGAGCTCGCTCATTTGTCCTACGACATTTGGGCGTGTGCCTTGTGCATTTTGGTTCGCAAGATTCATAATCTGTGTCGCATATTTGGGATAATCAAATGTGCGATCGGTTAACAGCTCTTGGACCTCTTTGTTGGGTATCTGCAGTTTCATTACTGTTTATTTGTTTGAGTGTACGACAACAGCCGTCGAATATCCGACGGCTGTTACAAAGATACGAATTTCAGATTATCCCCGATTAACGATTCTGAGAAAATCACAAAATCGCAGACGGCGTTCATTTTCAGGAATAAATCGACTTGGTTGCGTAGTCTGCTCGCGCAGCCACTCCTGTTTGCGCTTTTCGAGACGGAGTACGGATGCTTCGGTGGCCGGATATGCTGGGAAGGTGACCAGTGAGACATCCACTACGTGCGAGAAGCGCAGAATCGTTCGCTCGTCCAGGTCCAGACCGTTCCGTGCATCGGCATACTGCCACACGTCCTCCTTCACGCCGAAGCGGAACGAGCATTTCGATACGTCGCCACGCCGCACCAACTCCAGCATGTCGTTGCCTACGGTCGTATGCGGCGCCTCGAACGCGAAACGTAGCCCGACGTCGTCAACCTCCAGACGAAGCGTCCCGCTCGTCGTGCGGGCCAGAATTGCATCGTCGCGGTGGTTGAAACACATGATAACGTCCTGCATGTCGCACCCATCGAAAGCACCCCGTGCAATTCTCTCGCGGAACCAGCCCATAATCGGTTCGCTCCAGCACTCGAATTTCGCGGCATAACCGACGATCGTCCGACCTGTCGTCCCCGTGTCCCGGCTCTCGATGTGCAGGTCGCCCACGAGGCTCCGGATTTCAAGCCCTTCAGCCGGCGTTGTTCTCTTCTCCATATATCGCATGTTTGATTGTCTGCATGTTCATCTGCACGAAATAGGTATCGCCTCCTTCATAGGCGTTCATGTCCTCCAGAGCGCGGATCTCGTTGGCCGATATCGCTCCGACGATGTTCATGTTCTTGTAGTATTCCGAACGAGTCTTGGCATCGCCGCGCAGCAGGCCGTTCAGCCCAAAGAGGAAGTAATATTCGCCAAACTCTTCCTCGCGCAGCAGTTTGCGGTTGAACTCTTCCTCGATACGAACCAGGTACGGCATCAGACAGTATTGCACGAACTCCATGCCCTGATGCTCGATGTTGTTGTTCGTGGCCCGTTCGAGGTCGGCAATCATGTGGGGCGGAATACCGTAAATGGTGGCTATCTCCGTCTTCTGGAACTTGCGCGTGGCAATGAATTGCGCATCCTCGGGCGGAATCGATATGCGCTCGTAGGTCATGCCGCCCTCCAACAGCAGCGGTACGTGGGCGTTGTGCAACCCGACCGACTGGGCCAACAAGTCCTTTTTCAGGCGCTGGTAGGCCTCGGGCTTGAGCGTCGAGGGATACTTGAAGACGCCCGACATGTTGCCGCCCTGATCGAAAAAGCGTTTACCGTAGAGTTGTGCCGAGACGGAGAGTTGAAGGTTGTCGCGATGCACGGCTATCGGACTTTTACCCTTATAGCCGTTGGTCGAAAGCCCACGCAGGTGAATCATGTCGTCGTTCGGAAGCAGTTCTCCCGTGTCGAGCCGGTAGAAGAGTTCGTCGTTATCGGTGAGCAGCGGTTCGACACGCGCCGGATGCAGGAACAGCAGCCGCTCCGGACGATAACGACGGTCACGGAAGATGCGGACGTAGCCGTTGCCCCACAGCGCACACGAAATCATCAGATGGTGCATCAGATCAAAACGTGTGGCGTGGCTGTTGGGGACCTGTACCAGTCGGTGGCATGGATGTCCGTACTGTCGTTCGCGGCCGCGTTCCGTGCGCCGGTAAAGGTGGAGCGGCAATGTTCCTACCGTCTCGGAGAGAATACGCACGCAAGCCCATACGGCCGTAAGATTCAGTGCACCCTCCTCGGTGATATGTACCTCACGGGTGGCATCGGCAACCGTATCGGCCGAGATGACCTTGTTCACGGCGGCCTCGAACTCGGCCGAGGAGATGTCGCGCTGCTCTTTGCGCCGCCAGAAAGAAAACCGCTTCATCGAATCTGCTTTGCAGCAAACTTAATGAAACAGCTAGTATTATTATTGAGACATCGCCTCAATAGTACACACAACTATTTAGACGAAGAGCCTCTATTCAACAATAAATTCAATAATAGTATCGCAAAGTTTGAGTAATCATCTAAATTTCATATTTTTGTTTGCAATAAAAAACCAAGGAGTGACAGCAAGATTATTATATAATCTGGGAGATTATGTACGCAAGTACTTCTTTACTGATGAGAAAAAGGGCGAATACGTTTATCCAATTATCGATAGCTCTTTTATAAATCAATATTGCCATTATGCAGGCTTGGAAAAGTCAAACTTTCTCTTGTCCCTAGGTCATGATAAGGCCGTATTTCTAACAGATGACTCGCCTATCGAGGTCGTGCTGGGTATTATTGCCATTCAATTATACGCGGCATCAAAGATGGAGAATGCAGATGGTTTTACTGCGGCTAATTACAGGCAACGAATATGTGAATGCCTCGGTATAGATACCTTGGATTGGCAAAATTGGGTGAAGGACAACCAAGACTACGTTTGGTCCCGCTACTATGCCTGGTGCGAGGACGAATCGTTTCTTATAGACAATCCCTGCCGTTCCCGGGAGGGAAAAGATCGATATGTCCAATATCCCAAGGTCCATTCTGCCCAAGTATTAAATAGAGAGGATCTGAAAAGATTTGCCGCTGAATTCATTGCAAAAGGGATTGTTCCCAATGAGGATTTATCTCAGGATGAGCTATGGAACATCCTTGGCTTTCCCTCAAATAATCTGACTAATCGAGCCAAGAGAATTATAGAATTATACTGGGAATCAGCAAAAAAGCAGATCTTTCAATATTATCTCTCCTGGGATGGAGAGTATAGTGATGCTCGAAAAGCAACAAAACGGGCTGAGAAATCATCATGTATATTAAGACTCAGCCAGGAAGAAGATGAATGGATTCTGGACATATGTAATGAAATCCAACGAGTAAAACAGATCCCTCTTTTTCCTACTACGAACATTTTCAACGAGCTAAAGCCATATTATACATTCAAACGACCTAACACAATTCTATTTGAGAAGGATCCCTTATACGAGGATTATACGGAAACGAGATATCTCAATGAAACCGACGAAGGCATAGCTTTATTTGTCAACACGTCAAAAGGATTTCATGAACAGGATGTTATCCAACGTTTTGGGATGAATGCCTTAGTGAAGCTGAATCCAAAGAGATATCCTCAATTCTATACGACCGAAAAGCGACCATACCGATTATATGGAGGCTTAAGAATCTCCCGGGATATGCCCAATTATCTATTAGACACACCTCCAATTCTTGACTTAGACAAAGATTTACGTTTTTATATCGATGATAAGCCGTATCAAGGGTTGTCTGGTTACAATCGACTATCTCTTGAAATAGGAATGCACAAGATCAAAATACCTGGATACAAAAGCATCGGGATTCATATAATTGACCACGATATAAAGGACATTGCACCTTGGAATGACAATTCCAAGTGGTTAGTTGATAATAAAAAAGCAAGAGTGTGGGACGTCGACTTCCAACATGGACAGATTGTCGGACTCGACTATTATGCTTATAGTTCGAACGGGACCGCCTCCTTAACCGGATCGGTTTTATATCGATGGTGCAAAGCACAGCAATCCAATAAAGCCATCCAGACAGGCGAGCCAAATGTCGCAATTAGAATGTTGAATATTCAGAAATAATATATGGATTTCTTAGATTATACGACTATAAAAGTAGTGGGAGTCGTTGAACCTCACACAAACGGAATACATGCTTATCTCCGAGTAATCGGATATATCGATCCTGATACTGGATGGAAATTCAAGCGCCTTTATCCCGATGAAATAAAAGAGAAATTTCCTTCGCGAGGACTCATTTTCATGCCCAATTTTCTCAATAATAGATACCAATCCTTATGCGGCAAGTGCATCTATATTGGCATCCAAGTATCGAATAATGACGGTTCAGATAAATTTATATGGGACCGAAATGCAGGCCTTCCAGGAGAACGTGGGACTGTTGTCAACGAAGAAAAACTTCGACAGAAGGACCCAGAAGGTATCTATGAAACTTTATCAGGCTATCAGGATACTACCTATTTTCACGACGGGCCATTTTTATATCAATATACACCCAAAACTGGGCAGCCATACTATTACATCGAACAATGGGATCTAAACAATATTTTAAGCATCAACCAAGATAGAATTATTTGCTACGACAGGGACCGATCCAGGTATGTCATCATGAATGACAACATTGCTGGAACGGCTACTTATCTCGACATAATGCCAGATGAGCAACTGAAGGAATGGTTCGTTGAAACCTATGTAACAAAAGCATGGAGTTCCATCTTGCAGAACGAGGATAGGGACAAATTACTATCGGAGATCAAGAATACGATTCCAGCCAAAGGTGTCCCAAATGAGGTTCTGGAGTCTCGTATCACGCGTATATCTTTGATGTTTGGAAACTTTCTCCTGAATGCCCGGCAAATTCAGGCATTAGCAGAGAATCCATTATTCAAGGAGTGTATCGATCGTTCCGTTGCAAAATACAGCGAGCAATTGATTACTAATCTACAAAGCCAATACAAACGAGAATACCAGTCTTTACAAAGTGAGCAAAAAGAGCGCGTGGCTCAACTTGAGCGCGAGGTGAACACCGCAGCAGCAAAGGCCCAGGCACAAAAAGAAAGGCTTGAGGAAGAGCAGAAACGATATCAGGTTGCAATTGAGCAACAATTGGCCCATATCGCATCAAACAAAAAAAAGATTGAAACTCAGGAAAACTCGCTACAAAAAATAACAAACGAGAAAGACCGGATTCTCAAGGATTGCGATGTGCTGCGTGATATCATTATATCATTGACCTCGAACCACACTCATCTTGCAGAGAATGGTGAATTACTGACCGTACATAACGATTCACAACCAATTCAGAGCAAAGATGAGCTGGAGAGCAGATTGAGAAATGGATTAAGAAACAATAATAGGAAACTCAGCCTCTCAAACAACTTGATTTCGCTATTGGCATATAACCACGTTTTGTTAATACCGGATCATCGAATTGTCAATGCAATTATCCAGGCTACCGGTAATTGTTGTTATATGCTTGAAGATGTCACTCCAAAGTGGCAATCGTTTGAATATGTATGGGCAAATGGGTTGAAGAGAATCGTAGAACACAGTTGGGAGACGCCCGATGAGATGCATTATTATGTTCTGCGTAATATAAATATATCTTATTTACCCTGCTATCTTCAGCCTGTCGTAGATATGATTCTAAAACTGCGAAGTGTATTCCCTGGCTCCACCCTTGCATTCCCAGAAAACCTTAGGATCATCCTGGTTCCTACAGAGGATGCTGGATTGCCATTGGCTACGCAATGCATCCGCTATTTTGGATGTTTGCCAAAAACCGGCACCTTCGTTATAGCTGAAGATGAAGAGTATCGAATTGTTGAAAAAATCGATACAGAAGGATATTTGACGCCCGGCCTATTGAACAGCCTGCATACACAAGTAGAGAGACCGGATCCGGAGGCATATAAATTATATGTCACAGAGGATGAATAAAGATATCGAAAAGGTTCAACACCTGTTGTTCTTATGGATGTGTCATTATGACAAGATCAAATATGACACTATTAAACGCTATTGTGAGTACCTAAACATACAGTTTAATTTGCAAATTACAGAACACCCTGCATGGACCTTGTTTTTGCCCTTATTCTATGCGGGCAATGTGGATTATTGCGGCAGTAGGTCGTTTAAAGTGACGGAACCGATGATAATCTCACACCAAAGGAGGCACCTTTTCATAAACAAGCAACCATCCATAGATGGATGCGAAAAGTTGCGTCCCGCCATTTATCGCAGTGAGGGTCCTCAGAATTGTGAATTAAAGCAGTATACTTTTAACGGAAAAGAGATTTTAAAACATTTTCCGAGTGTAGATTCAATCATTTCAGCATTCGAGTTATCACCGAAAAATGATTTCTCAGATCTCACCTTTGATAATGCCCCCGACCAGATTGGTATTGCCTACACAGCCTTTAAACGCTATTACTTCGTATGCGAAAATCGGAAAGTTGTGGAAATTCCCAATTGGTCAATCAATCCGGATTCGGTCAATGTCGCCTATCAATATAGTCGGGTTTTGGGAAAGAAATCAAACGGCAATTACGACATCGAGCAAAGAAAACTAAGCGTGAATTCTTTCCGGTTTCCAATTATGTTATACCGAGTTTTGATGGTTGCTTCCATGTTGGAAGGCCAATGTCCCTATAAGGAATCGGGCAATTATGTTTTCCCGGGCATTTCAAAATCCATAGTCAAGGAACTCGATCGCATCTTGTATAAATCCATTCGTTATGAATAATCCCATACAAATCTATAATGAACTGAGAGAAACATATCTCAAGTATATCAGTAGCGGCACTCCGTTTTTCAATGAGTATTACAACGAAGAACGCAATAGCCTGATCAGCGAACAAGGGGCCATATGCCAGCCTCCCATTATAGAGATCGTTCCCAAATACAAGGAATATGCGTCGCTGGAAGACTTCTGTAAAAATGAAGAGGTTAATAGCGAGCTGGCTGATTTTGTGCAATGTGGATTGTTCTTTAATGACAAAGCCGAAAAACGGCGATTGTATCTACATCAATACAATGCCCTCAAAGAGGCCGCTATCAACCGGAAGAATATTGTCGTAACAACAGGAACAGGATCCGGTAAGACAGAATGCTTCCTACTGCCTATTTTTGCCGATCTAATATCAGAGTCGCGCACATGGGACAAAACGAATCGACCACGAGCCATGCGCGCCATGATTCTTTATCCGCTGAATGCATTGGCGGAGGATCAAATGATCCGACTTCGCAAAGCCCTTAATGGACAAGGGAAAGGACGGGCTTTGGATTGGTTAGACCGTTGTCGCGGAGGAAATAGATTTTTCTTCGGGCGTTACACTGGCAGCACCCCTGTCAGTGGTCGAGGTGATATTGCCCAAGAGAACATCCGGAAAGAACGCAAGCAGTTAAATGAGGACTGGAAGGCGGCTCAAGAATCTGCCAAACAAACCGGTAATAGCGAATTGCTCTACCATGTTCCGTGCATGGATCCGGATAGTGCTGAGATGTGGGATCGCCTTTCCATGCAACAAAATGCTCCCGACATTTTAATTACCAATTACAGCATGCTCAATGTCATGCTGATGAGAGACATTGAAGCGCCCATATTCGAAGAGACCAAGAAGTGGCTTAAGGAGGATCCTTCCCATGTCTTCCACTTGGTCATTGATGAATTGCACACCTATCGAGGAACAGCCGGGACAGAAGTTGCGTATCTGATTCGTATCTTGCTGGATAGATTGGGGTTAACTCCCGACTCTCCGCAAGTTCAGTTTCTCGCTTCGAGTGCGTCGATGGGAGAAAATGAGCAGACCAAAGATTTTCTATGCGAATTTTTTGGCGTCTCGAAAGATGCGTACACTAATAAATTCTGCCTTCTCTCCAACGAGCCCGAACCCGCTGCAAGTCGGCCCCAAGATAAACTTCCGATAGAGGCCTTCGTAGATTATGCGAATTCTTCAATCCCAGAGAAGGAACGCACCGAACAGTTGTTTGCGTCATTGGACTGCAGCGATTATATCGATATTACGCGAAAATACCATCTCGTCGAATGGCTGAAATTTGCAATGACAGACGCTGAAGGACGAATTATCGCGCAAAATGTTATTAGTATTGCAGACAAAATGGGCATCAAAGGTGATCAAGCCTTACCTTTTATTTCGTCCTTCTTAAAAATCATATGCCAAAGCAAGGAAGACGGGAACTTTGTCCTACCTCTTCGAGCTCATTTCTTTTTCCGTTCTGTCAATGGGTTATGGGTGTGTTCCAATCCAGCTTGTTCTGAGGTCAAAAAAGAGTACCAATTTGATGGACGAACCTTGGGACGTTTTTATCGCTCTCCTCGTACCGTTTGCAGCTGCGGGCATGCCGTCCTCGAATTGATCATCTGTGAAAGTTGTGGCGAGGCCTTCTTGGGTGGGTATATTCGACAAAAAGACAATCGAACATTCATGCTTTCGGTGGATAGACCTATCGGTCAAACATTTTACCCATATGCTGTTCTATGGCAGGGCTCCATGGATGACAGTGATGCGACCGACAAAGGATGGATTCGTGTCAATTTTGATTCGGTAACTGGAATTATCAAGCTGGATCGCTATGGAACCTATTGGTTGCATCGCCAGGAAAAAGAAGCGGACCTGCAACTACCGAATCAATGCCCACAATGCGGAGTGGCATACCGTGTAAATGAAGAACGAAAATTGACTCCGCTAAAGCCACATCGGACCGGACTACAAAAGGTAAATCAGGTTCTTGCCGATTCATTGATCCGTTCGATGAAGAACGCGCATGAGAACAACACAAAAGTAGTGCTGTTTTCCGATAGTCGGCAGTCTGCCGCCAAGCTATCGGCAGGCATTGAATTGGATCATTATCGTGATGCGGTGAGATGGCTGATGCTGAAGGCTCTTAAAGGAGACTCCAAAGTCATTCATTTCTTAAAAAAATTCCAGTTCGACAACATATCTTCCAGAGAAGAAAGCGATAAGTTGACGGAGCTATATGACAGAGGAATACATATTGAATTAATAAAATTGATTCGTAATAAACAATGGCTAACGCCAGAAGACAAGATTCGCCTTGATACAATATATGCATCTATCGAAGATGTCAACCTGGAAAATATTACTGCTGATGTATTTAAGGGACTATTAAATATCGGAATGAATCCGGCTGGACCAAGGCCATCCTTGGCTCAAAATCCACTATTAAACAACACTCCTTGGTGGAGTCTTTTTGATTTTAGAGTTGGTACAGCAAAGGGAGACCTGGGTGATTACGATCAAGTATATCTTAACAAGATTCGTAAAAAAAATAGCGAGGAGCAAATAATAAGTCTTTTTGCCCACAAAAAGAAGTCATTCGAGACCTTAAAATTGGGATACGCGACCTGTGTAGGAACAGAAAAACTTGACTCTCGGATGAGAGAGTTGTTAGATTCAATTATCCGCATTCTTGGCGAAAAAAGAAGAGTGGCTGGATTCGAATCTAGATATCCAGTTTATGACTCATTCCCTGGAATTGTGCGCAAACTTGTAAAGAGGGTCTATGGATTTACCCGCAAACAAGACACAGATAACAAGTTAGACGAAATCAAGCGATTATTAAGGATGCTGGAGATCATTGCCAACGACAAAGTCGCCTTAACCGGACGCAAGATTGCTTTCCATAAAGCATACGAGGGGATGAAATATTGGCAATGTCCAAAATGTAAGACAATTCATTTGCAGCCGTCTAATGGCATCTGTACCAATTGTCTTGGCAACCTGTCTCAACCTAAAACGATACAAAAAAGTGATCTGGAGGATGCGTCGGATTATTATGTATCACTTGTAAACTCAACCAACGATATCTATCGTCTCCATTGCGAGGAAATGACGGGACAAACCTCTCGCGATGAATCACGGCGACGCCAACGACATTTTCAGGAAATATTTCTTCCGGGGGAGGTGCCGGCTGTTGACGGGATCGATTTGTTGAGCGTTACAACCACGATGGAAGCAGGAGTCGACATCGGCTCACTGTCTGCCGTCATGATGGGTAATGTTCCGCCTCAACGATTCAATTACCAGCAGCGTGTTGGACGTGCCGGCCGTCGCGGGAATCCGTTGTCTATTGCTTTAACCGTAGCTAAAGGATCAAGTCATGATCTGACCCATTATTTTGAGCCGGCACGTATGGTTTCTGCCATACCGAAGGATCCATATCTGGAGGTCCGAATCAAAGAGATTGCAGAGAGAGTGGTATTCAAGGAGGTATTGTATAATGCGCTCAAATCGATTCAAGAGTCCGCCAAACAAGAAAGTGTTCACGGGAATTTCGGAACGGCTTCGGCTTGGAATAAAAACAAAACAATTGTTGCTACATGGATCCAGAACCATGAATCTGAGATCGAATCCATCATCCAGATTGTCACGAGATGTACAGATCTCACAAAGGAGGATAAGGATGATATGCTCCAATATATTCAGGAAAAGCTAATTGACCGCATTACCGAGATCGCCTATAGTAGCGAGTATACACAGACTCAATTAAGCGAACGTTTGGCGAATGCCGGGATGTTGCCCATGTTCGGATTTCCCACACGGACACGAAATTTATACCTGCAGTTCCCGGATAAATTACCGGCTACCGATGTCGTGAATCGCGATATGGAGTTAGCGCTCAACTCATTTGCTCCTGGACATGAGATTGTAAAGGACAAAAAGGTATATCGAGCTGTTGGAGTTGCTGATTATGGTAAAAAGGCCAATGTCTTTCTGAAAGCAGATAGCCTCAATATACTGAGGAAGCCACTATTCAGATGCCAAAGTTGCGCCTATTCAACTTTGGAGTTGGATAGTGATACGGCCAATTGCCCGGTCTGCGGCAACCCGATGGAACGTATTGAGGTTTGTTCACCACTGGGGTATTGTGTAGATTACGATGAACCGGTTCACGACTTTAACGGATCCTATGATTGGTATTCACCCAACAGTGAGATTCGATTAGATTGTGAAGCCTCTTTGGAGGAGTGCAATCCTGTTGGAAACCTATACTTGCGCAACAATGTAATTCCCACTCAAGGTCTTGTTCATTTGGTCAATGACAACAATGGTAAACTCTACCATATGGGGCAATACGCTTATTCAAAAACGTCAAAAATGAGCGATACTTGGGTTGCTCGAAGTGCTTATCCACAAACTCGACAAAGTGCGTTGACCCTATTTAACGAAAAAGACTTGGCTTTTGTCGTATCGAAGTCCACGGGAGTCATGACCATTGCACTGAAGACGGTTCCTCGGGATATTTGTCTTAATCCATTGCAAGACAACGCGAACTATTTTGCCATACGGGCTGCATATTATTCCTGGGGATATTTAATTCGCAAAGCAATTGCTTGCTATCTTGACATAGATACGTCCGAACTCGATATCGGATATCATATATCCATCAAAACCGGAGACCCGGAGGTATTTATTGTCGAAAAGCTGGAAAATGGTTCGGGATATTGCAACTATTTAAGCGGACGCAAATATGCACAAGTTCCGACCGAAGCTCTATTGCAACCTCTATTGAAGGGTGGAGCAATTTATGACACGTTATGCACTCCGGACCATATGCGAAACTGCATCTCATCTTGCTATGATTGCATCCGAGACTATTCCAACCAACAATATCACATGATATTGGATTGGCGTCTTGGCCTTGATTTGTCAAGAATGGCGGCAGACAAAGCGCTCTTTGTCAATTTCGATGTCGAATATTGGAAGGACTTCATGGATAATAATCTCGACAGTCTACTAAAGAAAAAGAAACTACACAGTCAGATTAAATTTGGTCATTACTTTGCTGTCAATGATTCAGGCGTAATCAAGGGAATCATCGTACATCCATTTTGGTCGGATGACTATATTACCAACGTTTTACAACAATGCAATAACGCGGGAATTGATAAGATCTCAATCTTTGAACTGACCAGAACGATGAACTAAAACAAGAGGTTCCGCAAAAATCGGCGGGCGTTAGCGGTTTTCCGATTTAATTTCCTATTTTTGTAGATGGTTCCGTGCCGATCCGCGGAACTAACATACTACGAACGTTTAATTACGTTTTCTTCCGTACTCAAACTTCGCAAACTTGACACACCGGAAGGGATGTAACGGGACGCCTCGTGGACGCATGTATTGTGCCCGCAGGCTTTTGGCTTGCTATGTGCATGATACGCGTTTCGCGTGGGCTGTCCGTGTTGCTTATTTCGGTGTGGGGCAGCGAAGGCCTGAGTACGGGGTAAGTCAATGCGGCAACCCACGTTTTTTATGGCTTTCAATTACGATTACACCGGAAACCCCGCCCTGCTCGACCGCCGGAAGGTCGCCTTCTTCGCCTCGCGCGTCGTCTCGCCCTCCGTTGAGGAGCAGGCCTTGCGCTGGGCCGAGGCGTGTTGCGCAACCGAGCGCGTCGTAATCAGCGGTTTCCAATCCCCGCTCGAAAAATCCGTCTTTGAACTTCTACTGCAAGCCCGCCATCCGGTGATCTGGGCCCTGGGGCGAGCCCTCTACCACCGTTACCCGCCCGACGTCGAAGAGGCCTTGGCAGAGCAGCGCATCCTGATCTTTGCCGTCCGCAACGCCCGCCGAACGGGTTGGCAAACAGCCCAAACCCGCAACTACACCATCGCCTCTATGGCCGAGGAGAGCGTCTATGCTGTCAACGAGCAGGGCCGCACCAGTTCGCTCGGAGTGCTTTATGGTCTGGAGGTCGGCACGAAGCCCGTGCGTCTCATTTCATTGCCTGCATCATGCGGTTCAGCACCCGCCGGAACGAACTGAACTCCGAGTAACGGCGGCGGCCGGTGAGGGTGATATGAAAATCTTCGAGGCGTTCGTAAGCCTCTAACTGCGTCGGATAGAGGTCTCGCATGCGGAGGTAGAGTTCTGCGAAGCCCTCGAACGAGAGGAAGTGCCGCATTTCGGGTGTGAGCGGTGTCAGGACCGAGAGTTGTTTCTCGATGCGTTCCCGTTCGGCCGTAATGACCGGCGAATAGTAATGCCGGTACTGTTTTCGATTCATCTTTCTGTTCATCGTCGTATCGTTTCAGAGAGTCAATAATCCACGGTTTTCGTATGGGTTTCGTTCGTCGGCCGCCTGTGCTGTCATCCACTCGCCGAGAGCCATAATCGAGGCGACTATGCCGTCGATTTTCTGCGTCGAGCGCTCCTTGTCGGGCTTAATGTTTCCGGCCGGATCGCTTTTGACAACCGTCGAGGCGAGCATCCACCGCAGCACGGGGTTGCCGAAGTGTTCGATGCGGCCCGTGAGCACCAGTTTCTCGAACTCGCGCGTCGGGGCCGACATCGAGCCGTAACCCTGACCGAAGGGATTGCAGGTCATGCCCTCGTTCTGGAGGTCTATAATTGTCTGCGAGGCGTTCCAGCGGTCGTAGGCCGACGAGCGCAGGTCGTAGTCGGTCGTCCGGCGGAGGATGTCGGCCTTGACGAAGTCGTAGTCGATGACGTTGCCCGGCGTGACGGTAACGTATCCATCAGCAACCCAGCGGTCGTAGTTGATATTCTCGCGGCGGATCTTTTCGAGCATCCGCTCCTCGGGGATCCAGAAGTAGGGTAGGAGCTGAAAGTGGTCCTTCTCGTGAAACAGAAGTACATAGGCCGTGATGTCGGAGACGTTCGAGAGATCGAGCCCGCCCCAGCAGGCGCAGCCGCGCAGTTCGTCGGGCGAGGTCGTGCCGATGCACTTCTGCCATGCGTCGTCGAGAATCCACGTCCGCTCGGCATCGACCCATAGATTGAGGTTCTTCGTCATTACGTTGCGCACTGCCTCGGGACGGTTGCTGGCATCGCGCACCTGGTCGGCAAGGTAGTCGGCCGAGAGTGAGACGCCGAGGTTAGGGTTCGACTTGATCCACATGCGCGGGTCGTCCCACTCCTCGTTCGTGTCGAGCGTATATATGATGCCGAACAGCGTATCGTCCTCGTTCACCTCACGCAGTACTTTAATCACGTTCTCGCGGTAGGCATAGCATGCACCCGACTTGTTGAATCCGGCTGTGGTGATGATGAACATCAGCGGCTGGCGACGCGCACCGAAGGCTGACTTGATGACGTCGAACATTCCGCTGTCGCGGTGAGCATGGAACTCGTCGATGATGCCGCATGAAGGATTCAGACCGTCGTGCGTGCCATAGTCCGACGACAAGGGCTTCATCATGCCGCCGCGCGCCTCATAAACGATAGAGTTGCGGAACGGCGTAAGGTAGTGCTTGAGGTCGGTAGCACGGACTATCTCGACGGCATCGGCGAAGCAGATCTTCGCCTGATCCTTGACCGTGGCGGCCGAATAGACCTCGGGGCGCGACTCGCCGTCGGCGAAGAGCATGTAGAGTCCCACGCCGGCCGATAGAGCCGTCTTGCCGTTCTTGCGTGCAATTTCAATGTAGGCATAGCGGAAGCGGCGCGTGCCGTCGGCATTCTTCCAGCCGAAGATATTCCACAATACGAAGTGCTGCCACGGTTCGAGACGGAAGCGGCGACCGGCCCACTCGCCCTTGGTATGTTTCAGCCGCTCAATGAAACCAATTGCACGCAGCGCCGCCCGGCGGTCAAAGTGCCAGCCGCGTTCGAGTGCACGGTCCAGATCGGCATAGTAGCGGCGTACGGCCAGTCGGACGTATTCGCAGACCAGTATGCGGCCGTCGCGCACCTGTTCGGCATAAATCTCGGCGGGATATTTTTTCGTTGTTGTCATACTATTCCATCTCTTCAAACTCCGCGAAGTCATCTTTCGGAGCATCATCGGTAAGCAGGGCCGCAACACGGTGGCGGCTTGCGGGCGTCAATCCGAACTCCGCCGCCAGCGAACGGGCGTTGGCGAGTGCGCCCTCGGCGATCCGCCGCTTGGGATTGACTACCGTTGTCGGACCGTTGCGCGTCATAACCTCCACGGTCGCGCCTTCGCGTTCGACGGCTCGCATCATGTCATGGTAAAGCCCCATCTCGCGGGCATAAGCCACGACCAGATCTACGCCCACGACCTCCAGAAGCCGTTTGTGGATAAGTTCCGCCGCCACGATTCCGAAGACCTTGCGGGCCGTACCTTTCAGGCCGGAACGCGGTACGGCAACGACATTCGTGGCCGGTGGCTTTGCTCCGCCCGTCATGCGGCACGGCTGGTCGGTACCGCGCAGCGTCTTCAGTGCATCGGGTATCTTTCTGCGTCCTTTCATCTCGTCGGCATGTTTTTTATTGTCATAACTTGCCGGTATCGGCAAAAATCGTTATATTTGGGTCGAAAATCGGCCTTCTAACTTGCCGATACGACGTTCGGTTATGGAGTACATTTCAGTCGCGGCATTCGCCGCAAAGCACGGCATCGCGGAGCGCACGGCTCGCAACTACTGCGCCTCGGGAAAGATCGAGGGAGCCTTTCTTACGGGCAAGACCTGGAACATCCCGGCGGATGCCGCATTGCCCATTCGCAAGCTGCGAGCCGGGCATGTCATGCCGCTGTTGGAGGTGTTGCGCGAGCAGAAGGAGATGCGTCTCAAGGGCGGCATCTACCACCGCACGCAGATCGACCTCACCTACAACTCGAACCACATCGAAGGCAGCCGGCTGACCCACGACCAGACCCGCCACATCTTCGAGACCGACACGGTGGGCGTCGAGGGCGAAACGCTGCGCGTGGACGATATCCTCGAAACCACGAACCACTTTCGCTGCATCGACACGATTATCGACCGGGCCGAAGAACCGCTCACCGAAGCCTTCATCAAGGAACTGCACGTACAACTCAAGTCCGGTACGTCGGACAGCCGTAAGGAGTGGTTCGCCGTGGGCGACTACAAACGTCTGCCCAACGAGGTGGGCGGCATGGAGACCACGCCTCCCGAGCAGGTGCACCGTGAGATGAAGCGACTCCTTGCGGAGTACAACGCCCGGCGGCACAAGACACTCAACGACATTCTCGATCTGCACCAGTGTTTCGAGTGCATCCACCCGTTTCAGGATGGCAACGGCCGCGTCGGAAGGCTCCTGATGTTCAAGGAGTGTCTGGCAGCCGGCATCGTTCCCTTCATCATCACCGATGACCTCAAGATGTTTTACTACCGCGGTCTGCAGCAGTGGCCCGCCGTGCGCGAATATCTGCGCGACACCTGTCTCACGGCGCAGGACAACTACAAGGCCCTACTCGACTATTTCCGAATTCCGTACTGATTCGTAGCAGTCGGTACGTGATACCGGGTTGGCCAATTTTGCACGCGTGCGTACGCAATTGGGGCAGCGATTACGTTTTGAAGGATACGAAGGAATTCCGACCCCTCCCCCTGACGGCGCAAGGCCCGGCCCGGGGGCGCTCCGTTTGGTCCGGTCGCCGCAAAAGGCAGGATGATGCTGCGTCGGGAACAGAATCTGGAACCGCGTGTTCCTCAAAATATTGGCATGATTCATTAATTCACTGTACTTTAATCATCCGTCCGATTAAGGTCTGATAAAATCAGATTTCCGACAGCCCGCGACGGCGAGTGATGCAGGAGTTTACGCTGCTGCGCCATCTCGACATAGATGCGCGTGGTTCGGGTGTCGGAGTGTCCCATCATATCCTTGACCGTCTCGATGTCCACGCCCTGCTCGACCATCAGCGCTCCGAACGTATGCCGCAGCGAGTGTGCCGAGAGTTTCGGATGCGAAAGGCCGATGCAGGCCAGTCGCTGCTTCACGATGCGGCCGATGGTCTGGCGTACCAGTCGATTGTTGCATCCGGGTTTGTGCGAGATGAAGAGCGGCGCGGAGGCATTCCACGGCCGGTCGGCAACGTACTCGGCAAGACGCTCCACGGTGTCGGGATGCAGCACGACGATCTCGTTCTTCTCCGTGCGGCCTTTCCGTTGGACGGCCAACACCGGTTCGCCCTCCCGCTCCGCGAAGTCCCCGAGGTCGATGCGTTCCACCTCGCAGGTACGCAGTCCGTTGAACAACATCAGCGAGAGCATCAGCCGGTCGCGCCGCCCGATGACGGTCGTCGTGTCGATCGACTCCAACAGCCGCCGGGCCTGCTCGGCCGTAAGCGGCAGTTTGCTGTACTCCGACCGGCGACGGCTGCTCCGGATTCCTGCGGCGATATTGTCGCAGTAACCGCGCCGCTCGCAGAAGCCGTAGAAGAGTTTCACAACGGTAACGAGGCTGTTCACCGTCAGGAGACTACGCCCTTCGCGTTGCAGGTGCTGCTTGTACTCCACGACGTGCCGCCGTTCGGGCGACCGCGTATCGACCCCGGCGGCCGACAGCCAGCGGAACCACAAGGCCAGTTTGCGTTCGTAGTCCAGGGCCGTGGAGGGCAGAATGTCGCACTCCGAGAGCCATTGGGCAATTATTTCGTTCAAGTTCAGTGTCGTTCGCATCGTTTCTCATGTTTCAAACAATGGGCGTGAGGCGCCATAAAGCCTTTTGACTGATTGCAACCACCGCCGCACGCCCATTCTCATCGTTTTACTTCATAGGCATAGAGTTTTGAGTTTGTTGCTGATGACGCTCCGTACCGGATTTGCGGTTGTGGCAAGCCACACAGAGCGATTGGAGGTTCTCAAGGTCGAGCGGCGCACCGCCCTGGTTCACGGGACGAATGTGGTCCACGACGCGAGCCAGAGTGTGGCGGCCCTGTGCAAGGCAGCGCTCGCAGAGCGGCTGCCGTCGCAGTTGCTCGGCCCGCAACTTCCGCCACGCCGTCGAACGGTAGAACTCCGTATTGGCATGTCGGCGGCCCATCTGCGGAGCATGTTCCGGCTGCCACGGACGACGGCATGTTCTTTTCAATGTCGGCATGGTCAGAAGATGATTTCGGGGTTGAGCGGCAGGTCGTGGTCCTCGGTCTCGAAGCCGACGATGCGTACGATACGGGCATCGGGATAGCGCTCGCGCAGTTCACGGGCCGAGATGCCGTACCTGGCGAAGTCGGCCGTATAGGCCGCCGGACCGAAGCGTGCCATGTTCGCCCGGAGATTTTCAATCTCCACCTCCGTCCATTTTTCGATTTCACCGTTGTGGGTCACATACTTGCGGCGACCGTCTTCCATCAGATGGATGATTCGTTGCAGTTTCATATCTCGTTTTTGTTTCAGTGTCAGCGCAAACTCTCGCCCCGGAACTCCACGGCCCGGCACAGGCGGGTCAGACGGTCGAATGTCCGCTCGCCGTAGCGACGCAGTAGTTGCTCCTTCGAGAGATTCGTTGCGAGGAACAGCGGCCGCAGGCGACGTTCCGCCGCATTGACGATGCGGTTGAAACCCTCGTAGCGTTCGCCGTAATCGTTGATGAGCGGCTCGACTCCCACCTCGTCGATAATCGGGAAGGGAGCTCGGGTCAGAAAGTCAAGGTTCGAGCAGGTCGGATCGCATCCGGCCGTACTGGCGGCAAAGCGATAGGGCTTGGTCAGTTCGTCGGCATGTACCGGACAAGCGTGAAATCCCTTCATGGCCAGCAGCACGGGAATAACACCGGTCAAGATCGTACTCTTGCCGCGTCCGCAGTCACCCCAGAGCAGCAGCCCGCGACCATCGGTAGCGGTCATCCATCCGATGACGGAGGCGTATTCGGGCAACGGACGGTAACGGACAACCGTGCGATCCACACGCCGAAAGATTTCGCGGAAGAGTGCTTCGCATTGTTCGCGTTCGCCCCATGAAAGGTTTTCAGCGTGGCGGACGACAAGTCGCTTTTCCGCCGAAAGGCGGTCGATGATTGTAGCAAGAGGTTCCATGACGAGGTGTTTTGCAGGGTGAATATAGGGCATGCGATATGTGGGGAATGAGGTCATTGTCTCACTTGGTGCTGCGGTCGAACTTTTCCAGAAGACGGCGGGCATGCTCTTCCGTTGCAGGATGCAATACATCGCCGGAATTTCGGATACGTGACGGCGCGGAAGTATCGCCCGGCCGCAACGGGAACAGTCCCGCCCAGTTGTTGGCAATGCTCCGGTCAATAACCGCTGCGGCAACGGCCGGATCGTCGTCCGAGAGGTTGCGGAGCAGCGCAAGGCACTTGCGGGCGCCCATTTCGCTGCGGTAGCCTTCGCGGCGCGAGCGTTTGTACTCCAGCCAGATGCTCATCGGTGCGCGCCATATCTCGTCGAGCGATGCGAGGAACTGCGACAGGTTCTGCCGTATGGATTCTCTCTTTTCGGCGCAACCTTTTCTCTCTTCCCGCCGGCGCAGCGCTTTTTCTTTTTTGCTTGTTTTTTCTTTTTCCGGAATAATTCTGTCCTGTATGGAGACAGTGGCGGTCGGCGTTGCGGATTGCAACGCTTTGCCGGTCATTCGATGGATTTGCGTGGCAGAAACCGTCGCGTCGTGCTCTGCCGGATGACGCTCAAAGGGATTTAGCCGATAGACGGCACTACGTCGTCCTCGCTGGCCGCGGACAGAGATAACGCCCCGCTCGACCAGAATGCGCCGCATGCGGCAGATGGTCGATTTGTCGAGTTTCGTGCGGTTCTCCAGCACCGAAAAGGGTACCGAAAACTCCTCGCGCCAGCCACAGCGGTTCGCCGTGAACATCAGGGCATGCCACAGCACGATGGCGTTCGAGGGCAAAGACTCCGTTTCAAGCCAATCGTAGAAATGTCGTATCTCCGCGAGGTAGTTCATTGCCGGCCGTGTTTGCACAGAAGACGCTCCAGTTCGCTCCGCTGCGGTTCCGCAGGACGGGCCACCAGCCCCATGTGTACGAGCAGGTCGATTTTCGGAATACGGACGCCGCCATTGGCTGCGACCTTGCGGATACCGTAACGACGGCAGTCGCGGTCGAGTTGCCGCAGCGACTTGCCAAGCAGGTCGGCCGCCTCCTGACGTGTGAGCAGAATCGTCTCGGCCGACTTGTCGTCCATGCCCTTCAACTCCTCAACCCGTTGCTGAAGCGAGAAGATACAACCCTGCATCTCTTCGATGATTGCGTTCAGTTCCATAGCCATTGTTTTGCGATTTCCAAGGGCAAAGTTCCGAACAAGTCAAAATAAAATACGGGTAGTACCCACATTACTACCCGCAAAATATCATCTTATATCGCTACAAATCAATTGTCTTATTTTGTACTTCTTTCGATTAAGGCCTCGATCAGGCGTTCGAGAAAATCTGTGCTTTTTCTCTTTCGATTCAACACCTCCTCCCGAATTTTATAGGCATTCGGCAATGAAACATTAAGCGTTTTTTCTGCGAAAGTCACCAATACTGAAAATGGAGCATACTTCCCGACCGCATTCAAAATAGGACCAAGATATTCCAATGCAGAGAGCAATTCTACCAAATCTCGTTTTGAAAACTCCGAGCTCCAGAATAAATCAGGAATATCATTCTTATGCAGAGTCTGAAATAAGGTAGGATGCTCGATTCTATCGTTCAGCAACCTCAATTCAGATTCAATGATTCGTTTTGCTGCCGTAACATAACGAATGGGGGAAATCCCATGAGGCACCATACGGTGTGTCCGGGATGGATGTAACATTCCCAACCGGATTTGAGCATGTGTTAACATTCGAAAAAGGCACTTGTAGTCTTCGGTATTATCACATACACTAATAACTGTTCGGACAAAATCATTGTATGCAGAATCCAGTTCTGGCCCGTATGATTGTGTCTTGGATAGCAGATTTATGAATGGCGTATCAATCAATGGATTCATAAATTGTCTATTAGCTCTGTCAGAGACTTGTATTCTCCATCTATGAAATATGGCAGTGATGCTCTGATTCTCTCAACCGGCCAGTTCCACCATTGTAACTTTTGCAGTAAAGCAATTGTTGCATCGTCGAACCGCCGGCGTATTGTATGTGCCGGGACTCCTCCCACGATTGTATATGGCGGTACATCTTTCGTGACGACGGCTCGTGCTCCAATTATTGCACCATCGCCGATATGCACTCCGGCCAGGACAATGGCTTCATAGCCGATCCATACATCATTGCCAATGATAATATCACCTTTGTTGTCCCAAGCAGATGCGACATCGGACTTCTTCAAATCCCACTCTTCGTAAAAAAGAGGAAACGTATATGTCGACAACGATCGTAACGAATGATTGGCACAGTTGAAAATAAACTTTACACCACAGGCTATCGAACAGAATTTACCTATGATAAGTCGTTCGTGGTGAATCGGATAATGGTAGAGGACGTTATTATGCTCAAAATCACGAGGGTCGGTTACAAAGTCGTTATAAATAGTATAATCGCCGACCTCGATAGACGGATCTTGTATGACTGCATTCAGATATACCGTCTGCAAATCTCCTGTGCGTGGATATGTTTTATTCATCATGATCTTTTGTGTTAATAATGTTTGTATTTGAGATAAACGACAGACTGTATACCAAGGAATATTACAAATAAATATTCTACGGTCCAATAAACGGCAAGTGGAACATTCCAATAACTCAATCCCCACAGATATAACAAATATGACGCAATAGTGATTGACTGAAAAATGAAAGCAGTCCGAGTCGCGCCTGTGCCGGTTACGGCATTCATATAGACATAACCGGGTAACGCAAAGACATAGTTCAATAACATGACCACAAATGGAGACCATGCAATTTGTAAAACAGCCACATTATCTGTGTAAGCCCCAATTATCGATTGATGGAAAATCAGAGCAAGGATTATCAGTGGGAATCCAACGGCATATCCCAACCGAATGATGCGATGGCAGAGGGGAAATACGTTTTTAGTCTCATTCGCTCCAATCAGATTACTAACCAATGAACCAGTTGTTGCCGCAAAGGAATTGACAATAACAAAGAACAGAGTCGATATGCTTCGAATAATATTCGCTACCGCCAATTGCAGTTCACCCAAATGTTCAATCGCCACAAAAAACAAGAACCAGGGAGCAACGCTGATAAAAGAGTGAAACATACTCCACACAGATACCCGATACACATGAAGCAGTACCTGCTTGTCAAATTGCAAATACAGGCCATAAGTACGTCGTTTTCTCCCTCGTAAAACATAAATCGATAAAACAGCCAGAGAACATAATTCAGCAAAGGACGACGCAATGGCTGCTCCTGCTATTCCCAGATCCAGGTCAAATATGAAAATCCAATTCCCGGGGATATTTACCAATACAGCAGTAAGGGCTGCAATATTCAACGCCGTTGTTCTGGTAATACCGACCAGAAATGATCGCAAGGCTAAAAATGGGAATGAGAATAGCAAGCCCCAAATACGCCAGTCCAAGTAATCTATAACAGCATGGTATACCTCTGCTGATGAGATCAGTCTGTGTAGAATAATTGGAGAAAGTAATTTGGAAAAAGCACACAATGCAACTGCAAGTCCGAATAAAAAGAACAAACCTTGAAAGAATGTTTTCCCGGTTTCAGCATAATGGCGTTCGCCATTACGTCGTGCAATTACAACTTGTAATCCTATGCTGAATCCAAATCCAAGCATGTAAATTGCCAGATACCATATTCCGGCAAGAGCGGATGCTCCCAATTCAATTTCACCGACATGCCCCAAGAACAACGCATCCGTAATATTGATAAGTTGTTCGATAAGGACGCTCATCATAACAGGAAAGTTGATGAGCCAAATTTTTTTATATGTATACTCCATTGTTCAACTTGATATGATACGACAAGTCATGTCGCAACAACGACACAACAAAATCATAGTCTATGAATCAGATATAGTGGCACTATTAAGGATAGACCTACCACTGCAAGTCTATCCATTGCTGAATAGCAATAATCAGAAGGACTATTCTTTAAGCATAGCTATATGCACACTTGCCACTTCATATTGTTGAACAACTCGGATTTCTGTTAGTTATGCAAAGATAATATTTTTTACTTGATTGAATCTTTTTGATTCTCTTTTATTTGAATAAATTTACTCAAGCAAGACGGAAAAGCATGAACCTGAAAGCTACAAATTGAACGATATTTCAGGATTTGATTCTATAATGAGGAAATCGAGACGATCGTATGCTATTTATTCGTAATTACCAATTTATCTTTTATTTTTGTTGGAACAAATTAATCTGACTGTATAGCGAGCGAAGAATCTTCACACTCTAAAGATATGATTAAAATCACACCAGATCTTGCGCGTAGATTAAACATTGTGATGTCTGCCGATGATGTCAACATTGCGTTTCCAGACAGAATCGCAAAGCAAAAAAAGTTTGTACAATCCATATTTGGAGATATCATGGCCTCCAATGAGGAAATTGACATGGGGATTGTTGAGAAGCTCTACCAAGCGAGCGAAGAGTGTGTTAGATATTACTTATCTGGGAACATTGTCAGCAGTGTCAATTCTTTAAGGGAGATATTATTTCCACCTGAAGAAGATCAATTCTATGAAGTATCCTTAGTAAGGAACAATGTACTTCTTAATCCAGGGAAATTACTTGGTTTTAGAATAAGGAGTACAGGGTCAAACTCTCTATACAAAAGGGATGAGATGTTCCATATTCCCTTCGAGAAAAGACATTTAGTCTCAAATCAAAGATTCAGTTTGACCGGATATCCCTGCTTGTACATAGGAAGTTCCATCTATGGATCATGGGAAGAGGTCAATCGGCCCAACATTGATACCTGCAATATTGTTTCCATTAAAAATTCGCAACTCATCAGAATGATCGATCTGAGACTCCCGCATTTTGAAGAAGAAAAAGTTGTCGAATACGATTCATCTGTTTTATATAGATCTATTGTCGCTTGGTTATGTTCTTTCAGGGCAAAAGAGAAAGGCGCAAGTTTCATTGTCGAGTATGTGATACCGCAAATGCTAACGGCCGCATTGGTAAAAAGTATCCCTGAACATACCCAATGCGCCATAATGGATTGCCTATATCCGTCAGGAATCATATATACATCATCCTTGTATAATACGGATGTAGATATCTTTCATGATGCAGATTTATTTACAAATTATGTAATACCAGTACAGAACAATAGCCAATCAGGTCTTTGTAGTTATTTATGTTCTCATTTCAGTATTACAGACCCGACATCGTTACTGATTGAACGGGTAAAGAACGCCGATGGAGCAACAATCTTTTGGACAAATGATGCAAAAGGTACATACGGGACAACGGAATTTGGGCAACTCGAGAGTAAATTGAAGAGCCGGAAATACTATACACTGAATTATTAATCAGCATTTCTAACAATATTCCAGCGACACTATAAAGTCTAATGTACAATCCTCGGGAAAACAGGATCATCATTGACGGAGAGGATAAAACCGACTCCGTCGAACGCTGTTGGTACACCTCAAGGCCCAACCGCTGCCAGGTCATTTTCTGTAATTTCCCGAAGACCTACTCCTATGTCCCGAGCAAAGTGTTGTGGCTGAAGGATCCCGTGGTATTTGATCCGCAACATTGCCATCTGCTCCACAAAGGCCGTCGGATAGAGCCCCTCTCCTACATTGCCGCCTTCCAACAAGGCTCGCGGCGATTCTGGTATGTGGAATACGCCAACGGCACCGGTGCCCACTACAAGGGATCGGAGGTCGAACTGGTTCGGTCGTGCCTGGAGCAGCCGCCCGCACAGGATCGCTTCGCTTATCTGCGCGATGTGGCGGAACTCAACCCACTGAAGGCCGACGACGGCCAGAAACTGCTGCTGATGCAGTATCAGAAGATCGACTTCGTCTCCGACCGTTCGGCGGCAGCCCTCTACCTGAATCCCGGCAAGGACTCGCCCCGACAATTCCCGGTGCCACAGCTCATCTACCCCTTCGGGTGCAACGCCAGCCAGCAGAGAGCCATCCAAGCAGCCTTCGGGAATCAGATCAGCATCATCCAGGGTCCTCCGGGAACCGGCAAGACGCAGACGATCCTCAACATCGTGGCCAACCTTGTGGTGCAGGAGAAGACCGTGCTGGTCGTCTCGAACAACAATTCGGCCATCGAAAATGTGGTCGAGAAGCTGGAGAAGCAGGGGCTGGGATTTCTCACCGCCCTGCTGGGCAGCCGTGAGCGAAAGACAGCCTTCGTCGAAACGCAGGCCATCGACAAGACCATCCCGGCCGAGATCGACTCATGGTATTCGGCCGAAACCGACTCTCCGCAGTTTCTCCGCACCATCCAGTCCGAGGCTGAATCGTTGCAGACGGTTTTCGAACGACAGGAGCGGCTGGCTCGCGCCCGACAAGAGTTGACGGGACTCCAAACCGAGCAACTCCATTTCGAGCAGGAGACAACGATTGATCCCGCCATCACGCTTCGTCGGCAGATGCCATCGGCCCGGCTACTGATGCTGTGGAACGAATTGCAGGCCGCAGTCGAATGGCAGCCAAACGGTCTCTTCGATCAATGGTATGAAACGGTCCGATGGTTTCTGCTCAAACGCCGGATCCGCCGCCTCTTCGACGGATTTCCCCGCCACCCGGAGCGGCAGGATCTCCAGCGGTTGATCCCCCTCCTCCAGCGCAGTTATTACCAGGTCCGACAGGAGGAACTCACGGCAGAGATCGACCGAATTGAAAAGCAACTTGTCACGTCGGACGCTCCGGCGATGGTGGCCCGGTTGAGCGACGACTCGATGCGCTACCTGCGCAGCCGACTGGCCGGACGTTTCGGCAAAGGACACAAGCGACCGATTTTCCAGCACATCACCCCCGAGCTGCTCAAGGAGTACCCCGTCGTGTTGAGCACGACCTTCTCCTCGCGGTCGAATTTCCGGGCGGAGACGCTGTTCGACTACGTGATCATGGACGAAGCCTCGCAGGTGTCGTCCGAAACAGGGGCGCTGGCGCTGATGTGTGCCCGCAATGCGGTGATTGTCGGCGATTCGATGCAGCTGCCCAACGTTATCACGGATGCCGACTGGCTCCGCATGCAGGCCATCGCCGCCAAACACGCGATCGATCCCCGCTACGACTGCGCCGCGTTGAGCTTTCTGGAGTCCGTCTGCCGGGTCTTTCCCGAAGCGCCTCAGACGCTGCTGCGCGAACACTACCGCTGCCACCCGAAAATCATCAACTTCTGCAACCAGCGCTTCTACGGCGGGCGCCTGCTGATCATGACCGAGGATCACGGCGAACCCGACGTCATCACGGCGTGGCAGACCGCCCCGGGGCATCATGCGCGGGGAGCGTTCAATCCCCGCGAGATCGAAACGATCCGGCGCGAGGTGCTGCCGTCACTCCCCTGCGAGCAGGCCGAGATCGGCATTATCTCCCCCTACAACGAGCAGGTCAATGCGCTCCACCGCGAGCTGGGCGGAGGCGTTGACGTGGCCACAGTCCACAAGTTCCAGGGACGGGAAAAGGAGGCCATCATCCTGTCGACCGTCGACGATCAGATTACCGCCTTCACGGATGATCCCAATCTGCTGAACGTTGCCGTATCACGGGCCAAGAGGCAATTTACGCTCGTCACTTCGAGCAACGAGCAGCCCGACAGCCGCAACATCGCCGACCTGCTGGCCTACATCGACTACAACGGCGGCAAGATCACGGAGAGCGCCATCCATTCGGTTTTCGACTTGCTCTACGAACCCTACGCCGAGGCGCGGCGGGAGTTCCTCAAACGGCACCGCCGGATCTCGGAGTTCGACTCCGAGAATCTGACCTATGCCCTGCTGGAGCGGGTGTTAGAGGCTGAACCGGCATTCCGGCATCTGGGCGTTCTCTGCCACCAACCGCTGCGACAGTTGATCCGCAACTGGACGCTTCTCAACGACGAGGAGCGCCGCTATGCCTCGAACGGTGCCACACACCTCGACTTCCTGATCTATAACCGGGTGAGCAAACAGCCCGTCCTGGCTGTCGAGACCGACGGCTACCTGTTCCACAAACAAGGCACCCGCCAATCCGAACGCGACCGGATGAAGGATCGCATCCTCGACCGCTACGGCCTACCGCTGCTGCGCCTCTCTACCACGGGCACCGACGAGGAGGCCAAGATCCACACGCAATTAACCGAACTCTTACAGAGATAGCGGTTGGAGGAATTTATGGCTAAAGATCCGTCCGTCCAATCCATTCAAAATTACTATCTTTGTATATTAACACGCTCCCAATGAAAAAAGAAGCAGGATACGTATACATTCTGACCAATCCGAGCTTTAAGGAGGATTGGGTGAAAATCGGCAAGAGCTCCCGCCCGGTAGATGTTCGCTCGAAAGAGTTGGACAACACGGCCGTGCCTATGCCGTTCGAGATTTATGCGACACTCAAAACCTCGAAATACGAGGAGGTCGAGAAATTGATTCACAAGACCATCGACCGGCTGACCGATTTGCGGATTCGTCAGAATCGGGAGCTTTTCAACGTACCTCCTGCTAAAGCATTGGACATCCTGCGCGACATATCGACCACGCTCGACGATGCCGAGATTGATGAAGTTCATCTTAGGAATAAGAAAGCGGAGCCGGAGGAGCCCACCGAAAACGGGAAGAAACGAGCTCGCTTCAAGTTCAGCATGGCTCATATTCCGATTGGAGCAACCTTGGTTTTCGTGCCGACCGGAATTGAAGTAACGGTCGCGGACGACGACCATATCGAATACGAAGGACGCCTCTACAAACTTTCACCTTTCGTGGGGACCTTTATGCCCGAGGAGCGCCGCAATGCTTCGGGAGCATATCAAGGCGCAAAGTATTTTTCCTATAACGGCGAGTTATTGAGCAGTCTCCGATCCCGTTGCGAACATGCAGAATAAGAGACAGAACAATATATAAGAGTTGAAAATATTGAGCGATAACAACTTGCACGTACCAGAGAAAGAGGTTACATTTGCGGTGTAAAGGTTCATTGAAAGGGCATTCGGGGACGCAGATTTTCAGTCGTAAAATCATGTGACCAGCGTGTAACCAGCCACCTTTGGCAATGCGTGCAACCGTTTGATACACGGAGAGTTTTGCGGATTCTGATAAAATCCCCTACGCACCGCCAGAGAGAGGGCCAAAGAAGGTCCTACAAAAGCAAAAGCCTTGTAAACGAGCAGTTTACGAGGTTTTTTGTTTTTGGATTATCTGCATGAGAAAGCAAAAAACAACCGGTTTCGGGTGTCCAAATCGGTGGACTTTTTCCGAGGGCCGAACCGTCCACCGAATAAGCGTTTAACTCATTGATTTGCATTGTATTTCATCTTGACGCAAAAGGCTCTTGAAAGTAATTTTGCAACCTGTAAATACGATGTTATGGAAAGGACAACCTGCACGCTGATTTAATACCTGCGCAAAACCCGAATCGACAAGGAAGGGAAAGCGCCGATTTATGTACGCCTCACAGTCAACGGCAGGCGTGCCGAAGTTTGTGCTCGGGCCCGCATCTTGCCCCGGTATTGGAATCAATCCCGAGGCAAGGCTGTGGAAAACAACCGGGAAGGCCGTGAGATTAACCGGCTGCTGGAGGCCATCTCGTTCAATATTGCGCAGACGCGACGCACGCTGGAGGCAGAAGGAAAAGAGATTACGGCTACGGGGATTATGGATTGCTACCTGGGCAAGGACCTTCCAGAACGCCATACCCTGATGGAGGTCTTTCGGGAACACAACAAACGGTGCCGGGCTTTGATTGGAATCGACTTCACCGCTTCGACCATACAGCGTTACGAGAGTCTGATGCGCATCACGGGCGAGTTTCTGTTAAAGGAGTATGGCTCCGAGGACCTCTATCTGGACGAATTGCCGGTCCATTTGGTCGAGGATTATGAGTTCTACATGAAGACCGTAAGGCGATGTGTTCACAATACGGTGATGAAGAATCTGAAAAACTTCAAGAAGATTATCCGCATCGCGCAAAGCAACGGCTGGGTTCCGAAGGACCCGTTTCACGGCAAACATATCCACATGGAGCCGGTCGACCGTCCTTTTTTGGAGAAACAGGAGTTTTTGTCGATGCTCCACAAGGAGATCACAATCCCTCGATTGGCGCAGGTCCGCGACATCTTCTGTTTCTGTTGTCTGACGGAGCTGGCCTTTACGGACGTGCAACAGCTCAAGGCGGAGCATCTCGTGGCGGATATCCACGGCAAGATCTGGATTCGCAAGGCGCGGCAGAAAACCAAGAACATGTGCAACATTCCGCTGCTCGACGAGGCGCAAAAGATCCTCGACCGTTACAGGGAACACCCCTACTGCCAGACGCGCGGCGTGCTGCTTCCCGTATGCAGCAACCAGAAGATGAACTCCTACTTGAAGGAGCTGGCCGACATCTGCGGCATCCCCAAAAATCTGTCGACTCATTGCGCGCGCCATACGTTCGCAACTCTGACGCTGGCCAGCGGCGCAACGATCGACAACGTCGCCAAGATGCTCGGCCATGCCAATGTCAACATGACGCGCCGCTATGCGAAGGTCCTCGACTCGTCAATCATGCGCGACATGGAGGTCGTTGCTGAAAATATGGCGTTGTAGCCCAATGACGGAGAGCTGAACCAACGGGAAATATCCCGGTTTTTATTCCAACGTAGTACCTCGGCTGTTTCCGGTTAACTTGGCTCCTCGTTGAGCCGGAACGAGTATTTGTAACTCGGAGTTTGAGATAGAGGGTTGTGCTTTCGCTGACAGGTTATTCGATGGATGATTTGGGGTTCGACTTGGGAGAACACCGCCCGCCTCGCAGAGCGAGGACCTTTGTCGGACAAACCGCCGGTTGTCGGACAAAGGTACACCTCGCTCCCATCAGGCGACGGGTACAGCTCCGGCATTCGCAGAGGACAACTCCTCTCCCGAAAAAGCATCTCCGAAACGAAAAATCACGGGCGGATTCTCCGCTGCAATATTGCGAGGATGTTCAGGGATTAAAAAGCGCGGTTGCCGGCCATGCAAGGCCATAATCCTTTTCGGGAATCTTCTACTGTGATGCTCCTGCACCCCCGGGTTCAACATCACCGAAATCGCCGAGGCCGCAGGCTTCGTCTCGCCCAGCCATTTCACCCGCATGTTCAAGACCCGGGGGGCTCACCCATCCAACTGGCGCAAGACGCAGGGTGGAGAGAACTCCATTTGGTAACTCCGGCCGGCCTCTGACGGCCCCGAATTCTTGCCTAAACAACAATTTTTCTTGCCTAAACGACAATTTCTTGCCTAAACGACAAAATTGGCGGCCGGAACTTTCCAGTTCCGGTTTTTCTGTTAATTTTGTTCTCGAACTCTTCGGTCCGAAGCCATGCTTCCCTTCAAGCAAAATCCCCTTGCTGTACGTTCGCCCTTCGGAAGCGAAAGGGTGACGTGCGTCCGGATTTGCAAAAATTCCCCCCCCCACAAAAAAATCATAACTGACGCCTCCGCGTTAACTCCGCCATGCCCGAATCCCCTCGATCCGGGCCTGGGGTGTTCTGTCCCTGCAGCAACCCGAACAAATCTTTTGAGAACCATGAATAGATTGCTGACCCTATTGTTTGCGTTGGGCCTCCTCGCGGGCCCAACCTTCGGCCAGACGGCAGACAACCCCTCCGACCCTGCCCCGGCCGAGTATACCTTCCGCTTCGTGGCGGGCGACGACATGTTCTACATCCCGTGGAACGGCAACGGCGAAGAGCTCGACCGTCTGTTGGCCTGCATCGCGCAAAACAAGGCCGCCATCACGGAGGGCTCCGTTCCCGTTCTGGTCGACGGCTACTGCACCTCGCAGCCCTCGGAGGCCGAAAACCTCGCCTTGGCCAAGACGCGCTCCAACCGCGTGAAGACGGAGATGATTCTCCGCGGCGGGCTCACCGAGGAGTGCTTCACAACGAAAAACCATGCCGACAAAGGCAACTTCGTCACCGTGCGCCTCGTCATCCCCGCCACTCCGTCGGAGGCCGAGCTTGCAGCCCGCCGCGCTGCCGAGAAGGCCGAAGCCGAGCGCCTCGAGGCCGCGAAGCGCGCCGAAGAGGAGCGCCTTGCCGCCGAGCGGGCCGCCGCCGAAGAGCGCCGCAGAGCAGAAGAAGAGGCACGCCGGGCCGCCGAGGAGGCTGCCGCTGCCGCCCCCGCGGCCGAAGAGCCCGAGGAGAGTGAATGCTGCGCCATGGGCCTCGACCTGCGGGCCAACCTGCTGCGCTGGGCGACGCTGACGCCCGACCTCGGGCTGGAGTGGCACATCTCCGACCGCTGGAGCCTGGGCGTAGGCGGCTCGTGGACCTCGTGGTCGTGGAACAACAAGCAGCGCCGCTACGCCCTCTGGGAGGTGGCTCCCGAGGTGCGTTATTATATGGGTAAGGCGCGGCGCGGCTACCTCGGCCTGATGTTCAAGACCGGCGCCTTCAACTACAAGTTCTCCGAGACGGGACGCCAGGGCGACCTTCTGGGCGGCGGGCTGACCGGAGGCTACATCCTGCCGCTCGGCAAGCGCCTCTCGCTCGACTTCTCGCTCGGGCTCGGATACCTGAACGCCGACTATGAGAAATACACGGTCATCGACGGCGTGCGCGTGCGCCACGGCTCGGAGACCAGGGATTGGTGGGGCCCCGTTCATGCCGGCATCACCCTGAAGTGGAACCTTTTCTAAACCATGGAGGACGACGATATGAAACCAACACGATATATTCCGATTCTGGCTGCCGCAGCCACCGCGCTGCTGACCGCCTCCTGCGTCAAGGACACGCTCTACAACACGCCGCACCCCAACCACGGCAAGATTACCGTCACGGCCGACTGGTCGGCCCGCGGCGAGGGTATCGACATCCCCGCCACGTGGACCCTCTCGATGGGCGACTATACGGGTACGGAGACCGCCGCCACCCACGCCCCCGACCATCTGTTCGCGCCGGGCAGCTACACCCTCGTGGCGTGGAACCCCGCCGAGGGCATCACCGTGAGCGGCACCACGGCCACCGTCGCCCCGGCCTCGGGCAGCCAGACGACGGGCACCTTCATCGACAACGCCCCGGGGTGGTTCTTCACCCATGCCGAACAGGTGTCGATTGAGAAGGACACCGACTACCCGTTTACCGCCGCGATGCGGCAGCAGGTGCGCGAACTGACGCTTGTCGTCGAACCGACGGGCGACGCCGCCCACCGCATCACGGAGATTGAGGCCAGCCTCTCGGGCGTGGCCGGAACGCTCGACTTCGCAACCGATACCTACGGAGCCGCTTCGAACGTCGTGCTGCCCTTCACCAGGATTACCTCGGGGGCCGATGCCGGCAAGTGGACGGCCACGGTGCGGCTGCTGGGCATCACGGGCGGCGAGCAGCTGCTGACGGGTGAAATCCGCTATGCTGACGGCAACCCGGCCCCCACCACGCTGGAAAGCGACCTTACGGAAGCCCTCGCGGCCTTCAACACCGCGAAGAGCGAACCGATGACCCTCGGCGGAACGCTGGAAACACCGGATGAAGTGGAAATCCAAGGGGCCACTATATCAGGTTGGGAAGAAATAGATAATGGTGAAGTAGACGCAGATTTGTAACTGATAAAATGACCGATATAATGAAGACAAGATTTTTTGCACTTGCAGCACTCGCCCTCTCACTGGCCGCCTGCACACAGGACGAACCGGCTGACGACAATCGTCTGCCCGAAGGTGAATATCCCGTAGTCATCCGTGCCACCGGACTGTCCGTAGAGGCAACGCCACAGGCAGCTCCATCCACCCGTGCCACCGTGGACGGCGACTGGCAGGGCGTACAGACCGTGGCACTCAAGATGGGCGACGCGGTAAAGGAATACACCGTAACGGCTACGGATGCCGACGGATACAAGAGCGCCACACTCTCACGCGCGGACGACCCGCACTACTGGACCAGCCGCGACCCGATTACCGTATCGGCATGGTGGCCCTTCGACAAGGCGGACATTACACGGATGCCTGCCGTGAAGGTGACCGGAGACCAGAGCACGCTGGCCGCGTTCCAAGGCAGCGACTTCATCTCCGCCATTGACCGGACGGTGGAATTTGACGACCCGAAACTCACCTTTACCCACCGCACGGCACGCGTGGCCATCGAACTGAAACCCGGTACGGGATTTACGAGCGTGGACGGTGCCACGGTGAGCCTCGTGAGCTTGTCCGCCGATAACGGCAACCCGACCGCCATCCAGACCTACCACGCAAGCGGCAACAGCTACGAGGCACTGACCGCCCCGCAGACCGTTGCGAAAGGCGAGCCGTTCATCCGCGTGGAACTCGGCGGCGGCGCCTTCTACTTCCGCCCGCAGAACGACGTCGTATTAGAGGCGGGCAACCGCTATACCTACACCGTCAAGGTGAACGCCACCGGCCTGACGCTGGCAGGCTGTGAAATCGGCAAATGGGACGACGGCGGCGGCGAGAGCGGCGCAGCCGAGGATTTGGGCTACAACTACGACACCAACACCAAGACCTACACGGTCTATAACGCAGACGGCCTGCTGGCATGGGCGGAAGCCGCAAAGAGTGATCTCAGCTTCAACTGCACCCTGACTGCCGACATCGACCTGACGGGCAAGACATGGACGCCGATAGGTGATGGCGTCATGTCTAAATACGGTTACCAAGGCACCTTCGACGGACAGGGACACCGCATCACTGGGCTGGCCATCACTACGGACAATCCGCAGGGTGAGAGTGCTGCGTTGTTCGGCGGTATCGGCGGCAACGGCGAGGTGAAGAACCTGCAACTGGTGGATGTGGACTACGATGTGCGGCAAAACGGTGTGGCCAGTGGCATAGCGATGTCCAACTACGGCACCATTACCGCCTGCTCCGTAACGGGAGATATTTCTGCAACAGGAGGATATGTCGGCGGCATTGCGACTTCCAACATCGGTAGCATTATTGGCTGTTGGTTCGATGGAAATTTAACGTCAGGCCTTGGTAATGGCGGAATCGCTGGTCTCAACTATAGCACCATCACCGCCTGCTTCTATGGCGGAAATGCCGGACAAGGAGCAATTAATCAAGGAGGAACGGTAGATGTTACGAAGGTGGACGGCGTGACCGTGAAATGGCAGACAGCCGTAGACGGCATGAACCCCGCCCTTACCGGCAACGACTATCAATGGAAACTTGGCACGGACGGCCTGCCCGTATTGCAAAAGAAACAATAACAACCCCTAAACAACACGCATCATGAAACGTAAAACAATCTATACATCCGCGGCCCTCGCCCTGCTGCTCGGCCTTGCCGCCTGCACGCAGGACGAAGCGGGCTTCCTGCCGGAAGGGGCGGAAGGCACTCCCATCGTCTTCACCGCCACGGGGCTGAACCCCGCGGCGACAGCCGCCGCCGGCACCCGTGCCCCCGTGGACGGCAACTGGGAAGGGGTCACCTCCGTGGCAGTCCTGATTGGCGGCACGGTGAAGGCATACAATGTGAAGCCCTCCACCTCCGACAACACCAGCGCCACGCTGACCTCCGATGACCCGCACTACTGGACCAACCACGATGACATCACCGTCACGGCGTGGTGGCCCTACACCGCTGGCGAGACCACCCCGCCTGCCGTGGTGGTAAGAGCCGACCAAAGTTCGCCGACTGACTTCGAGGGAAGCGACTTTATTTCCGCCGAGAACCAGCCGGTGAGCTACGGCAACCCCACGCTCCGCTTCACCCACCGCACGGCGCGGGTTACCGTCATCCTGACGGACTACACCGAGGAGCGGATGTTCGTGCGGCTGACAGGCCTCTCCACCGAAAACGGCAGCCCGGCCGAAATCGCCCCGTATGACAAGGGCGGTGACACCTACACCGCCCTCGTAGCCCCGCAAAGTGTGGCAACGGGCACAGCCTTCATCACCTGCAAATTCACCAACGGCAAGGTCTTCGTCTATAAGATGAAGAACGATGCCGAATGGAAAGCGGGCGAGGAATATACCTACACCGTCTCCCTCGCCGCGGCAGAAGACCCGGGATACACCATAGAGGGCGACGGCAGCTACACCGTCACCACCGCCGATGGGCTGAAAAATGTAGCCAAGCTGGTGAACGAAGAGGGCAAGACCGACATCAACATCACCCTTGACACAGACCTCACCCTGACGGGAGAGTGGACGCCGATAGGCACTGAAAGCCAACCATACACCGGCACCTTCAACGGTAAAGATAAGACCATCACGGGGCTGACCGTCAACCAAGAAGGGACAAACTATGTAGGGCTGATTGGCTACCTCGGCTCCGGCGGCAAGGTGCAGAACGTGGTGCTGGAGGGCGTACAGATAACAAGCGACAACAGTTCGGGCTATGCCGGCGGCGTGGCAGGAGATAGCTGGGGTACCATTGAAAACTGCTCGGTGTCGGGCAGCGTCAGCGGTACAACGTTCGTAGGTGGCGTGGTGGGCTCTCAATGGGGCGGTTCCATCACCGGGTGCAACTCCTCGGCCACAGTGAAGGGCGTGATCTTTGCCGGCGGCATAGCGGGAGAAACGAATAGTGGGGCCTCCCTGACCGGCTGCTACGCCACGGGTGACGTGACCGTTGAAAACGACGGTACGAACAACTCCCATGCCGGCGGCGTGGTGGGATACAACGGAGGTTGCACCCTGACCGCCTGCTATGCCACGGGCAGCGTGACCGGTAGCGGAAGCGGCACCATCTATGTAGGCGGCGTAACGGGAAGCAACAATTTAGGCATCCTGACTGCCTGCTACCATGCCAAGGGAGATGTCAGCGGCCCGACCGGAACCACAGGCGGCGTGGCGGGAAGGAACTTCAAGGGCTCCATGTCTGGTGGCGGTATCATCACCGCCTGCTACTGGGGAGGCAACGGTCAGGAACAAGGCATCGGTGAAGACCAGGTAGGTACCGGCGGAACCACACAGGTGACGGACGGCCTCTGGCAGAATGCCCTTGCCCACATGAACGCCGCCCTGAGCGGTAAAGGCTGGCAGTACGAACTCAAAGACGGAAACAGCCTGCCTACCTTGAAGAAAGAACAGTAAACCGTCGGGCGGGAAAAGTTCCGCTTGAAACGGAAAAAAACCGAAGTATAACCCCAATAAAGAAAGGAACTCCCATTCCGGGCGGGAGTATTGTGCCCGGTAACATCATACAGACACCGCAGCCCGCTACCGCAAGGTCAGTGGGCTGTATTTCTTACACCTGCGCACCAAGATAGCGGCAGTTGCTTTTTTCTGAAAAAACGATTACTTTTAGGTCGTAAAAGAGCACAAGGCAAGCAAGATGTAATTCGATGCGATTGTGAAGACACCTAATCGGTGGACAACGTTTTGTAATTGCGTATCTTGCTGATAATCTTTCTGGTGTGGGCGAATGTTCATTTCCCCTACGCACCGCCAGAGAGGGGGCCGGAGAAGGAGAAGAGAAGGGCAGTAAGAAAGCCCGAAGTTCCGTAGAAACAGATGAAAGCCTTGTAAACTATCGTTTACAAGGCTTTTTTTATTTTAGGATTCTCTGCAAGAGAAAGCAAAAAACAACCGGGTGGGGAGTTTATCAAGGAGATATTCAGCACAATGCGTATCATCATGTTTTGCGGCGTATGATGAGAAAGGGCATAAAAAGGCGTGGCCGGAATTCCGGCCACGCCCCTTAAACGCTCACCCTTTGCGATTACTCCAACGCTCCGGTGCTTCTGAGGTATTCGGTCTCGTAGATTCGGTACTGCGTCTGCGCCTCGATGAGATTGCTCTCGGCCTGCTGCCACTGCGACTGGGCATCGAGGAGGTCAGTCAGCGGTGCCATCTTCGCAGCATACCGGTTACGCATCACGCGCAGGTTCTCTTCGGCCTGCCGCAAGGCCAGTCCGGCCGTCTGAATCATCCGGTAACCGTCCTCGACGTTGCGGATTGCCTGCTCGACCTCGAGCGTCATCAGGCGCGTATTCTTCTGCAGGTCGAGCTGCGCGTTCTGCAGCTCGTAACGCGCCTTGCGAACCTTCTTGCGGCTCGCGCCCCAGTGGAAAATCGGAATCTTCACGGCCACCATCGCCATTCCCAGTCCGTCGCGAAACTCCTGCGTATAGGGAAGGTAGTTGCCGCCTCCGGCATCGACCATGCTATGCAGCTTGATGTTGCCGTAGTAGGTATAACCGAGCGAAAGCCCCGCCGTGGGGAGCATCGCCGAACGGGCATCGCGAATCTGCTGCTCGCCGATGGCCACCTGCTGTTCGAGCATCCGCAATTCGGGCCGGGCATCGAGCTCGGCCGACAGGAGACCGGGCGCCGACGGCTGGAAGAGCGTATCGGTCGGCACGGGACGCTGGTCGCTATCCACGCCAATCACCCGACACAACGACATGCGGCACAAGTCGGCTCCGTTGCGGGCCTTCTGGAGCTGGTAGTGGATTTCGCTGCGCTTGGCTTCGATGCGCAGCCGGTCGTTCTCGATGGCCATGCCGGTCTGGAAAGCCACCGATACCTGGTCATAGAGCGTATCCATCTGCGCGGCGTAGCTTTCGAGCATGCACACCTTGCGGTCGACGGCCACCAGTGTCCAGTAGGCGTTGTCGGCCTCGACCAGCACATCCATGAGCGTCATGCGCTGCTGCTCGCCGGCCACCTCTTCACCGATGCGCGCCATACGACGGGCGGCCGAAATCTTGCCGCCGGCATAGAGCGGCTGCGTGAGGGTGAGTCCCGCCATGTAGGTGCCGCGCATGCGCAGCTCCATGCCCATCATGTCGATATCAGGCATGACATAGGCACCCGTCGCCGAACCTTCGATTTTCGGAAGAGCGGCCGCCGAGGCGATGCGACGGTCCAGACGCGCCTGCTCGAGGCGGATATCGGCCTGCTGCAGCTCCTCGCTGTGGGCAAGCGCCCGTTCGCGGCACTCGGCCAGCGAGAGCGGCAGCGGCTGCTGGGCCCGCGTCGCAAGGACCGACAGCAGGGCTGCTCCCAGAAGTGCATATATGGGTTTGATTTTCATCTCTTAAGCGTTTTGAGGTTTGCGAATCCGGAACATGGCCGCATAGAAGAGCGGCAGCAGCACCAGCGTGATGATTGTACCGACCGTAAGGCCGCCCATGATGGTCAGGGCCATCGAGCCGTACATCGGGTCGCCGACCAGCGGTATCATTCCGACGATGGTCGTCAGTGAGGCCATCAGCACGGGCCGCACACGCGAGACGGTCGCCTCGATGACGGCCGTATAGGGCGACTGGTGCTCCTCGGTCTGCAGCCGGTTGATTTCGTCGACCAGCACGATGGCGTTCTTGACCATCATGCCGATGAGTCCCATCATGCCGATGATGGCCATGAAGGTGAGCGGCTGTCCCGTCAGGAGCAGCGAGGGGGTGATGCCGCAGAAGACAAACGGGAAGCAAAGGAGGATGAGCAGCACCTTGCGCCAGCTGTTGAACAGCGCCAGCAGGATGGCCAGAATCAGGAAGATGGTCAGCGGCAGGTACTTCATCAGATTGCCGATGGCCTCACCCTGCAGCTCGCCTTCGCCCACCCAGCGCATCGTATAACCGTCGGGCAGCGCGATGGCCTCGATTTCGGGACGGATGGACTCGACAACGCGGGCCGGCGTCGCCTCGTCGCAGTCGGGGTTGGGGTCACACTCCGCCTCGATAACCCTCCGTCCATTCATCCTCAGCACCACATCCTCGTCCCAGTCGAGGCGGATGTCGCGCACGGCATTTCCGAGCGGCATGGCGCGGAACATGCGCTCCTGCAGCTCGCTCATCCCGCGACCGCCGGCCAACGCACCCTGCAGCTCCTCGTTGCTCATACGCAGGTTCATCATGCTCCAGACGGGTATCTCGTCGAGGTTGCGGATGCGGCTGCCGTCGTCGTTGCGCACCTGGAGGTTCAACGTCACCATCCGCTCCTGGTCGTTCAGCACGCCGACCGGCATGCCGTCGGTGGCAGCCAGCAGGGCGTTGGCCACATCTCCACGGCCGATTCCGGCCCGCAGGGCATCCTGCTGGTTGAACTCGGCAACGAGCGCCTTGCCCTTCGGTTTCCAGTTGTTCTGCACGGAGTAGACATCGACATAGGGCGAGTGGCGCATGATGGCCTCGGCCTGCGCGCTCAGCTCGCGCAGCACGGCCGGGTCGGGACCCGCAAACTCCACCTCGACGGTATGCGACGTCGAAATCGAGAAGTTGTACTTGCGGATGCGGACATAGGCCTCGGGAAACTCCTCACGCAACTGCCGACGGATGTCGGGAATCGTCTTGAGAACGGTCTTGTAATCGGGGCAGTCGACAATCAGTTCACCGTAGCAGTCGCCGCCCGAGGTCATCGGACGCACCAGGCAATAGTGTGCCGGGGCGCTGCCCTGGCTGACAGCCACACGGTCGACGCCCGGATGGAGCCGCACGCTGTCGCTCATCTCGAGCAGACGGTCACGCACCCGGTCGGCATCCGTGGCCGAGGGGAAGAAGCACTCGACGACGAACTGCTTGTAGTCGAAGTCGGGGAAGAAGAGGTTCTTGACACGCGTCATGCCGAAGAGCGCAAGGGCCAGCACGGCAAAGGCCACGACAATCGTCGCCCGCTTGTACCCGATGAGGAAGGCGATTGTGCGGCGCACGAAGCGGTGGACCGGCGAGTTCATCACGGCCGGCTTCTGCGCTCCGGGCAGAGCTTTTTCGCGGGCCGGAAGCCACGACTTGGCACATACGGGCACCTGTACCAGCGCCAGCACCCAGCTGGCCAGCAGACTCACACACAGCACCAGAAAGAGGTCGCCGGCATATTCGCCCGCCGAATCGGGCGAGAGGTAGATGCCCAGAAAGGTCGAGGCGGCGATGACGGTCGCCCCGAGCAGCGGCAGGGCCGTATTGCGGCCGATGCGGTAGAGGTATGTTTTCGGGGAGAGGCCCCGCTTCTTGTCAATCAGGATGCCGTCCATAATCACCACGGCATTGTCGACCAACATGCCCATCGCCACGATGAAGGCACCGAGCGAGATGCGCTGCAGCGTCGTGCCGCACGTCAGCAGAATCGGGAATGAGACGGCCACCGTCAGCACCAGTCCGAACCCGATAATCAAACCGCTGCGGAATCCCATGGTGAAGATGAGCACCAGGATGACTATCACGACCGACTCCAGCAGGTTCCACATGAACGACGAGATGGCCTCCGAAACCTTGTCGGGCTGGAAGAAAATCTTCTCCGTACGGAAGCCGGCCGGAAGCTGCTTCATGGCCTCCTCGAGCCGTGCATCGACCGCCTTGCCCACATCCGGAACGATGGCCGAGGACTCCATGGCGATGCAAAGGGCCAGGGCGGGTTTTCCGTCCACGAAGAACCCGTTGCGCTGCGGTGAGGCGTAGCCCCGCTCGACACGGGCCACATCGCCGATGCGCATCTGACGGCTGTCCATCGTGCGGATTTCCAGATTGCGAATCTCCTCCACGTCGTCGGCCGCCGAATCGACATAGAGGGCGATGCGTTCGTCGCCGCTCAGATAGGCCCCGGCGTTGACCGTCTTGCCGGCCTGCTGCAGCGCCGAGGTTATCTGCGTCGGAATCACTCCGTTGCGCGCTATCTGCTCCTTCGAGAGGATGATGTTGATTACCTCGTCGCGGTTGCCGGCGATGTTAATCCGCTTGACGCCCTTCACGTCGAGCAGTTCACGCCGCAGATACTTGGCATAGCGGTACATCTCGGGATAGTCGTATCCGTCGGCCGTCAGCGCATAGAAGATGCCGTAGACATCCATCATGTCGTCGATGACCACCGGGTCGTAGCACCCCTGGGGCAGGCGCGACGCAACGTCGCTCACCTTGCGGCGCAGTAGGTCGAAGTGCTGCTCCAGGTCCCGGTTCAGCACCGTCATCTGGAACTCAACAGTCAGCAGCACCGAGCCGTTGCGGCACTCGCTCTTCACCTTCTTGACGTTGGGCAGCGCCCGCAGCTCGTCCTCCATCAGCTGGGCCACCTTCAGCTCCACTTCGTGGGCGCTCGCTCCGGGGCAGGGAACCACGACCATCGCCTGCTTGACCGCCACGGCCGGGTCCTCGAGCTTGGGCATGTAGAGGAACGACAGCACTCCGGCGATGAGGATGGCTCCCACAAGCGACCAGAACAGCACCGGCCGCCGCATGAAAAATTCGGTCAGCTTCATCTTCATCACAACAGCCCTCCCACATTGGTTTGACTCGGCTCGGCCACCACACGGACCTTCTCGCCCTCTTCAAGAGCCGACACTCCGGCCCGAACAACCCATTCGCCGCCATCGAGCCCTCCGACAACGACGGCCCGGCCTTCAGCATCGGTATTGCCGAGCACAACGGCCCGGCGCCGCACGGTCGAATCGGCGCCGAAGACCCACACGCTGGGCGTCTCCCCCTCGAGGAAGATGCTCCCGAACGGGAGAGCGTAACCCTGCCGGCCCGTCGTATCGGCCACGCCAATGAGCACCTCGACATTCATGCCGGCCGTCAGCCGCCGGTCGGGCTGTCCCGCAAAGGCGAGCGTCACATGGTAGAGCTGGTTGCCGTCGGCCCGGGGCGGCATGCCCGAAAGGCGCATCGGCATCTCCCCGTCGATACCCGCCGCACGGCAGGCGAAGTGCGTAAAGCGGTCGCGGCGACGGTACTCGACGGGCGGAATGTCGACCTCGACCTCCATGCGCGAGACATCGAGCAGCAAGAAAAGCGCCGTCCCGGCATCGACCATCTCCGCCGGCGAGAAGTTCACCTTCTGGATATAGCCGTCGGTCGGAGCGTAGAGCTTCGTATAGTTGAGTTTGTTGCGGTTGGCCTGCAGCTGTACGCCCAGCTGCCGCAGCCCGGCGCTGGCCTTCTCGAAGTCATTGGCCGAGACGCTCTTCTGCTCGAAAAGCTGCTTCGTGCGTTCGACCTCATCCTTGAGCTGGTCGTACTGGATTTGCAACGCCTCGACCGCCAGCCGGTAGTCGGCGTCGTCGAGTTCGGCGAGCAGCTCTCCGCGCCGCACGTAGTCACCCTCCTCCACGTGAATCCGGGCAATCTGTCCGGCCGTCTTGAATCCCAGGTTCACCTCGTGGGCCGCACGGACGACGCCCGAAAAGGTGCGGATTGTTTCGCCGCCCAGAAGCTCGGGCCGCGTCAGGCTCACCCTCTGTACGTAGGGTTCGTTGGACGGACTCCCCGCACAGCCGCACGTCAGGGCTGCAACCAGTGCAAGCCCGACGCTCTTTACTGCTGTCTTCATTGCCATCATTTTTGAAATTTTCACCGGCAAAGTTCCAGATTTTTCCGTGAAGGCTTTTGTCACATGCTGCCGTCATGTTGTTCGAAAGGATGGCAAAACAGACCTTTTGAGTGAAAAACAACCGATTTTCCTGTTTGAATCCGTATATTTGTCGACATAAAGCGAACGACAATGGATGAACTCCGGGACTTCAATGCACTCAATCTGGCGATGATACCCTTCGACGAGCAGGACTGCATCGTCGACAATCAGTTCTTTCTGGCCGGCGATTTCGGCGAAGCGGGGCCTTCGCGCAATTATTCGAGCGACCCGTCGATGGTTCCCATACTCACGGCACCGTATCCCTTCAAGATTCAGGCAGCCATGATGCAGTTGTGTCTGGGCGGGAGGATGCGCGTGCGGCTAAACCTCAATGAATACGAGCTGCACCGCAACTCGCTGTTGATAGTCACTCCGGGGTCCATCGGCCAATGCCTCGACATTTCGGCCGACTGCCGCATAGTGCTTATCGCCCTGTCGAACAGCTACATCATTTCGGAGCAGAACAGCGAAGGGGCGCTCATCGTGCGCAAGTTCCTTTCGCAGCAGTCGCTGCTCGAGCTCACCGAGGAGCAGACGTCCGAGATACTGGAACTCTGCCGGGCCCTGCGCAAAAAGCTCCGCCAGCCAGACTTCCGGTTCAAGCACGAGGTCCTGAAGGGCTACCTGCAGGTGCTCTACGGTGAAATCTGTCAGCTGATGGCCCCGCTGGTCGAGGAGCAGGACTCCCGACAGGGGTCGCGCAAAAGGCAGATTTTTGACCGTTTTCTCGAGGAGCTGCGGCAGCACTACGCCTCGCAGCGCAGCGTTCAGTTCTATGCCGACCGACTCTGCCTGACCCCGAAATACCTCTCGCAGGTGGTTTATGCCGTCAGCGGACGCCATGCCGGCGACTGGATTCGCGACTATGTGGTTCTCGAGGCCAAAGCGTTGCTGAAGAGCGGCCAATATACGGTTCAGCAGGTCGCCGACCTGCTGAATTTCGCCAATCAATCGTTTTTCGGGGTCTACTTCAAGAAGGCGGTCGGCTGTTCGCCGACTGCCTACAAGGAGATGTAGGTCTACACGTTCCTGCCGATGATTGCGGGGACAATGTTACCTGCCGGATACTCGGGGGAGGGTAGAGTACGGTCGGATGAGAATCACATTCCCGGCCGTTCCGGTCCCCGGCGGCTGTCTCTTTCGGCCACTCGCCACCTTGGCATGTACACTAAACGTGTTCCGAATGGAAAAACCAGGATGCGTATATATTCCGACCAATCCAAGTTTTCGTGCCGTCCGGAATTGAAGTACAGGAGCGAAGACCGCCACATCGAATACAAAGAACGACTCTGCAAGCCATCACTCTTCGCGCCATGCATACAACCGTTCGGAGGTGGCAAGGAGATGAATCTCTTTCCAGGCACGTAATCGAGATTTTCGCATCCAAACCTTGGAACCGATTGCGCGCCGTAACAGGCCACGCCTCAAAAGCAGGTCTGAGGCGTAGCCATCGAAGGCATTATTCAGTTCCCGGCAGTCAACCGGCAGCCGGATGAGCAATGCCCGCTACCGCATGGCCTGGAGCGGCATCGGGACGCTTTATTCGGCGCGTACTTCAAGCGTCCTGTCGGCCTGAGGCGGAAGAAGGGTCCCGAAGAGCCCTCTTCCCGGAGCATTCCATCGCGGCGCGGTCCCAAAAACAATCGGTCGGGAGACGATACTCCCGACCGATTGCCGCATAAAAGAATCACATCCGTGCCGCAGCTACTGCAGCTGTCCCGTCAACTGCGGAGGCAGCACCGGCATGGCACCCTTCTGGGTGCAGACATAGGCGGAGGTCTGGACCGCAAGGGCATGCGCCTCGGCGACGCTCTTGCCCTTCAGGATTGACGAGATGAAGGCAGCGGTGAAGCTGTCGCCGGCACCCACCGTATCGGCCACCTCCACCTTGGGGGTGGGCAGGAACGAGATGTTGCCCGGCGTGAAGACGTAGCTGCCGTTGATTCCGCAGGTGAGAATCAGCATCTTCAGATTGTACTTTCCCAGGAGAATCCAGCACTTGTCCTGAAGGTCGATGCCCGGATAGCCGAACATGCGGCTTACCTGAATCAACTCTTCGTCGTTTATCTTCAGGATGTTGCAGCGCTTCATCGAGTTGCAGAGAATCTCCTTGTTGTAGAAGCCCTGACGCAGGTTGACATCGAAGACTACCAGCGTCTCGTCATTCTCGGGCATGGCATCCAGGAAGCTGCCGATGGTGTTGCGCGACACCACGCTGCGCTGGGCCAGCGAGCCGAAGCAGACCGCCTTCGTCCGGCGGGCGAGCGCCTCGAGCGCAGGAGTGTAGGGGATGTTGTCCCACGCCACATTCTCCTTGATTTCATATTGGGGAACCCCCGCCTGGTCGATGCTCACCTGCACGGTTCCCGTGGCATAGGGCACCGTGGCAATGTGGCAGTTGAGCCCCTTCGAGGTAAAGTTATCCAGAATCTCCTTTCCCAGCGCATCCTCACCCACGGCGCTCACCACGCAACTCGGCAATCCGAACTGGGAGACATGATAGGCGAAATTGGCCGGTGCGCCGCCAATCTTTTTCCCTTCGGGGAGCATGTCCCACAGGACTTCGCCCATTCCTACGACAACATCATTTGCGTTCATTGAATCGGTATTTTAGATTGAACTATATCTTTTTGATTTTCAACGTATAGTAAAGAAGGTAGAGCACTCCGACGGTCATGACGGCAACGGCGCCAATCTGTCCGACGGCATCGGCCGCGTAGCCCATCGCCAGCGGGAAGACCGTACCGCCGAAGAGGCCCATAATCATGAGGCCCGACACCTCGTTCTTCTTGTCCGAGGCATAGACGAGCGCCTGCGAGAAGATGACCGAGAAGATGTTCGAGTTGCCGAATCCAATCAGTCCGATGCCCGTGTAGAGTGGTGCAAGGGTGTCGCACAGAGCCAGCAGGCTCATGCCGACGAGCATCATCAGCACGCTGATGGCGAAGAAGAGCTTCGGCGAGATGGCGCGCAGGATGAATGCCCCGAGGAAGCAGCCGATGGTACGGAAGATGAAGTAGATTCCGGTGGCAAATCCGGCATCCTCGAGCGGAAGACCCAGCCGTTCGATGATGATTTTGGGAGCGGTGGTGTTGGTTCCCACGTCGATTCCGACATGGCACATGATTCCGAGGAAGGAGAGCAGGATGAAGGGCCTGCCGAGCTGCTTGAGGCACTGGCCGATGCTCGACGCCGCAACGGGGCGGTCTTCTTCGATGGACGTAGCGGCCAGCAGCGAGATGGCCAGCAACGAGATGACGGCATAGATGACGAACAGCACCCGCCAGCCCAGGCCGAAGACGGGGAGGAGGGTAGTGGCGCCCCACGCCGCAATAATCGGAGCCAGGAACGAGGCGATGGCCTTGACGAACTGGCCGAAGGTGAGGGTCGAAGCCAGCCGGTCGCTGCTTATAAGGTTCGTAACCAGCGGATTGAGCGACGTCTGCATGATGGCGTTTCCGATGCCGAGCAGCGAGAACGAAGCCAGCATAATCAGATAGCTGTCACCGAAGGTCGGGATGAAGAGCGATACGGCCGTGACCACGAGGCTGATGAGCACCGTGTTTTTCCGTCCGATTTTATTCATCAGCATGCCCGTCGGCACGGAGAAAATCAGGAACCAGAAGAAGACAAGCGAGGGAAAGAGATTCGCCTGTGCATCGGTCAGCCCGAGGTCCTGCTGCACGTAGTTCGAGGCCGTGCCCACGAGGTCGACAAACCCCATGGCAAAGAAGCAGAGCATCACCGGGATAATCCGGAGCAAAAACGATTTGCGGCGGGTGATAAGCGATTGTGACATGGTCAGGTATTATTTAGGTTAGACTTCAAGCAGGGGACATACGCACAGATTCCGCATCGTCGGAACGCCCCTGCAGCGGCAACTGCAGGCGGCAGGCCTCGCCCGTCGTCCGGAAAGGGGCATGGCCCGCAATCGGGCGTCGCAACCCGACACCGCACCTCACGGAGGCCGATGCCGGCGGCGTCAGCTCCCGCTGCATGACCACAGACGGGCTCTTGTCGATGTTCATCTCCACTGCGTATGAGTTCTTCGGTTGGTATCCTGCACGGCCATCTCCGGAACTCCGGAGAGGCGCATACGGTATTGCAAAGTTAGCAACGAACCGGTTCCGAACCTATAAAATATCGTGCATTGTCTGTCAAAATTGTGGCGCGGAGCGTTTTTTTATGATTACATCCGCATTTTGGGCGAAGAATATGAATTAAATTTGGGACGCCAAAACGAACCTATGCACAGAATCCTTCCTCTCGCTCTATGCCTGCTGCTCTTGTCGGGGCTCTCCGGATGCCATCGGGACAAAGTCTACAGAATCGGCATCTCGCAATGCAGCCAGGACGACTGGCGCACGAAGATGAACGACGAAATCAATCGTGAAATCATGCTTCACAAGGATGCCGTGGTGGAGATTCGTTCGGCCGACGACAGCAGCGCCAGACAAATCGACGACATCCGCTACTTTGTCCAAAACGGCTTCGACATCCTCATCGTGTCGCCCAACGAGGCGGCGGCCCTGACGCCCGTCATCGACGAGGTATACAAAGCGGGGATTCCCGTCGTCATCTTCGACCGCAACATCAACAGCCGCAGCTATACGGCGCGCATCGGCGCGGACGACGAGGGGACCGGGCGCGCGCGGCCCGCTACGCCATGCACCTGCTCGGGGGTAAGGCCCGCGCCATCGAGATATCCGGACTGAGGGGCTCCACGCCGACCGCGGCGCGCCATCGGGGATTCGTCCGCGAGCTCGAATCGGCCGGCGGCACGCTGCTGGCCAGCGCCCCGGGCAACTGGAACAAGGAGGATGCCGTCCCCGTCGTGGACTCCCTGCTAAGCATCCATCCCGAAACGAACCTCATCTATGCCCACAACGACCGCATGGCCATCGGGGCGTCGGAGGTTGCCCGCCGCCTCGGACGCGACGACATAAAGATAATAGGTATTGACGCCGCCCCCGACATCGGCATCCGGGCGGTGGCCGACGGCATCATCGATGCGACGTTCCTCTATCCCACGGAGGGGCACCGCCTCGTCCGCACGGCGCTCGCCATTCTGAAGCACGAGCCCTATGAGCGGGAGACCATCCTGCCCGTCTCGTCAGCCGTGGACCGGAGCAACGCCGACATCCTGCTGCGGCAGAACGAGATGCTTAAGGAAGAGACACGCAAAATCGAACTGCTCAAGACCCGGATTGACCTCTTCCAGGCCGAATACTCCGCCCAGAAGTCGCTCTTATACGCCGGCATCGCCATCATCCTGCTGCTCTGCGGCGTCGGATTCCTCCTGCTGAGAGCCTGGTGGCAGCACAGCCGCCACCAGAAGGAGCTCATGCAGCAGAACCGCCTTCTGGAGGAGGAGCGCGACAAGCAAAAGCGGCTCAACGAACAGCTCGAGAACGCCACCCAGTCCAAACTGATGTTCTTCACCAACGTGTCGCACGACCTGCGCACGCCGCTGACGCTCATCACGGAGCCCGTTGCGCAGCTCGCCGCGGCCGACAACCTCACCCCGCAGCAGCACACCCTCATGAAGATTGCGGAGAAGAACGTGCGGATACTCCGCCGCCTGATTGACCAGATACTCGACTTCCGCAAATACGAAAACGGCAAGCTGGAGGTCCATCGCTCGGAGGTGGACTTCAACCAATGCATCCGCGAATGGATGGAGTCGTTCCATGCGGTTGCCTGCAAGCGGGGCATCAAACTGGAGCTGGAGGCCCCCGCGGCCGGGCAGTCCCTCCCGCTGGCCATCGACGTGGAGAAAATCGAGCGCGTATTCTTCAATCTGCTCTCCAACGCGCTGAAATATACGCCCCGCAACGGCTCCATCACCGTCCGCTGCCGCTGCGATGCCCGGCAGCTGACCTTCGAGGTCGCCGACACGGGCGAGGGTATCAGCGAGCACGACATCGGCAACATCTTCGACCGGTTCTACCAGGCCGACCGCATCCACCCCCGCGGCTCGGGCATCGGTCTGTCGCTGGCCAAGGCCTTCGTGGAGCTCCACGGAGGCACCATCTCGGTCGAGAGCCAGCTGCACAAGGGAGTCCGCTTCACGGTGACGCTCCCCGTCCGTCACGTCGCCCCGGCCACCACGGAGACCGGAGCGGAAGACGTTGACTCGGCGACAGGGCAGCACAACGTCGAGGCCGAGTTCGAGACGATTGACGACCACACCTCCTTCGACGCCGACAAGCCCATCATCCTCGTCATCGACGACAACCGGGACATCCGGCTGCTCATCAAGGAGCTGATGAGCGCCGACTACAACATCCTCACGGCATCGAACGGCCGGGAGGGGGTGCGGCTGGCGGCCAGATACGTGCCCGACCTGGTCATCTGCGACGTCATGATGCCGGTCATGGATGGACTGGAGTGCTGCCGGCGCATCAAGAACGAGCTTTCGACCTCGCACATCCCGGTTCTGATGCTGGCGGCCTGCTCGATGGACGAACAGCGGGCACAGGGATACGACAGCGGAGCCGACGGCTATCTTTCCAAGCCGTTCAGCAGCGCCGTGCTGAAGTCCCGCTGCGCGAGCCTCATCGCCAACCGGAAACGAATCCGTGAGCTGTGGAGCTCCTCCCTCCCGGCAGGCGGCCGGAAGCAGGAGCGCCCGACGTCCGGCCCGAATGCCCCGGCCGGGGACCCGGACAACGAATTCTACAACCGCTTCCTCGCCCTGTTCCAGGAGGAGATGGGCAATGCCAACCTGAGCATCGACTCGATTGCCGCCAGGATGGGGCTCGAACGCTCGCAGTTCTACCGCAAAATCAAGTCGCTCACCAACTACGCCCCCGTGGAGCTAATCCGTCTGCTGCGCCTGCAGCGGGGCCGCACGCTCCTCACCACCACGGACAAGAGCATCAGCGAGATTGCCTACGAAACGGGCTTCTCCGCTCCATCCTATTTCACGAAATGCTACCGCGACGTCTACGGGGAGACTCCGACCGACGTCCGCAACAGAGTGGCAAAATAGAGCGCCCCGGCCGCATCGCCCGCGCTGAAACGCACCTTCTGCCCGGCGAGGTGCGTTTTCGCGTTACGCCCCGCCGGAGCGCGCAGGCAGAGTTCCCTGCGCGCTTCGGACACCGACGCCCGTCCCTTTTTCCGACAGCGCCGCGCCACGACGCAGCTGCGCCGTCCGCACGACGCAGGGATTTGGCTTTTCCGGCGGAATTCGGTACCTTTGTACAGCCGCGCAACCGCGGCCCGCCTCCCGACATGTACTTCATCGACGCCATACGCATGCTCTGCCCGCTCTCCGCCGAGAGCGAACGCCGCCTTGTCGAGGTCACGACCCCCTGCCGCTTCCCGAAGCGCTACCAGCTGGTCCGCGACGGGGAGTTCTGCCATTCGGCCTACTTCCTCGAGCAGGGGATGACCCGCTCGTTCTGGGTCGTCGACGGCGAGGAGGTTACCACCTCCTTCTCGAGCGAGGGCGGAATCGTCTTCAGCATGGACGAGCTCTACTACGGCCGGCGCAGCGAGGAGGTGGTCGAGACACTCGAGGAGACCTCCGCGCGACGGATTGCACTCGACGACCTGCGCACACTCTTCCGCACGAACCTCGAACTGGCCAACTGGGGGCTCATCATCCACCAGAACGAGTACCGGCGGCTCCACCGCTCCCACAAGGAGCGCCTCACGCTCCCGGCCGAGGAGCGCTACGAAGCCTTCTGCCGGCAGTTTCCCGACGTTTGCAGACGGGCCCAGCTGGGCTACATCGCCTCCTACCTGGGCATCTCGCTCTCGACGCTGAGCCGGCTGCGGGCAAAAAAGGCGAAGCGCGGTGCAGGAATTTGACGCAGCGCAAATTTTATTCACCCGCCGCTCCTTAACTTTGCAGCGTCACTGAACTCCGAAAACGACCGCACCATGCTCACCCCCCATACGGCATTCTCCGATTCGAAACCCCACTACGAACTGCTGGACGGCCTGCGCGGCGTCGCCGCTCTGCTGGTGGTCTGGTACCACCTCTTCGAGGCCTTCGCCACCAGCCCCGTCGACCAGCGCTTCAACCACGGCTATCTGGCCGTCGACTTCTTCTTCCTCCTTTCGGGATTCGTGATTGGCTACGCCTACGACGAGCGGTGGGGCCGCGGGCTGCGCATGCGCGATTTCATCAAGCGGCGCCTCATCCGCCTCCACCCGATGGTCGTCCTGGGGGCGCTGCTGGGTGCCGCAGCCTTTTTCGTGCAGGGAAGCGTGCGTTGGAACGGCGAGCCGGTCTCGACCGGCATGGTGCTTGCGGCACTGCTCTGCGGCCTGCTGCTCATCCCCGCATGGCCCGGCGCCGGGCACGAGGTGCGCGGCAACGGCGAGATGTATCCGCTCAACGGCCCCGGCTGGTCGCTCTTCTTTGAGTATCTGGGCAACCTGCTCTACATGCTGCTGCTCCGGCGGCTGCCGACGCGCTGGCTGACGTTGCTCGTCGCCCTCACGGGTGCGGCGCTGGCGGCCTTTGCCATCGGCGACCTGTCGGGATACGGCCATCTGGGGGTAGGGTGGACACTCGCCGGCAGCAACTTCCCGGGCGGAATGCTGCGGCTGCTCTTCGCCTTCCCCGCCGGACTGCTCCTCGCACGGCGCTTCCGCCCGGTGCGCATCCGCGGCGCCTTCTGGCTCTGCAGCCTCTCGCTGGCCGTGCTGCTCGCCATGCCCTATGTCGGCTCGGAGCAGAACCACCTCTTCAACGGCCTCTACGACACGCTCAGCACGCTGCTGCTCTTCCCGCTGCTGCTCTGGCTCGGCGCCTCGGGCCATGCCACGGATGCGGCAACGGCCCGCATCTGCGGCTTTCTGGGCGACATCTCCTATCCGCTCTACATGGTACACTATCCCTCGATGTACCTCTTCTACGCCTGGGTATGGAACCACGGATACACCTTCTCCGAGGTGTGGCCCGTCGCCGCAGCGCTCTTTGCGGGCAACATCCTGCTGGCGTGGTTCGTGCTGAAAATCTACGACGAACCGCTGCGTCGCCTCCTCACGGCTCGCTTCCTCCGGCCGCGCCGGCAGTAGCCCCCCCCCGAAATTTTCGCCCTTGGGATTTGCTTTTTTTCGTTTCGTTTTCTATTTTTGTCCGCTGAATTGCCTTTCGGCATTCATCGAGACTATGAGGAGCCAGAAACAACAGATTGCAACCATGAACCTCCGGATGCGTTCCGCATACGCCGGCGGGTGCATCGCGGCTTGTTGTTGCTGTTGCTGTTGTTAAAGCTCATCCCGTAGGAGCGGGCTTAAGGCCCGTCCATGCGGCTCCTCTTTTTTCCGCTTTTTACATAATCAAGGTTTTACCCAAACTCATCGTATCCAATGGTGAAGAATAACATTCTGGAAACCATCGGCAATACGCCGATGGTACGCATCAACCGGCTGAACAGCAAACCCAACGTCGAAATATGGGCCAAACTCGAAGGATTCAACCCCACGGGCAGCATCAAGGACCGCATCGCGCTCCAGATGATTGAGCAGGCCGAACGCGAAGGGCGCCTCCGCCCGGGGCAGACCATCATCGAGCCAACATCGGGCAATACGGGCATCGGACTGGCCGTCATCGGCATCGTCAAAGGCTATCCCGTCGAAATCGTGATGAGCCGCGCCGTCTCGGTCGAACGGCGGAAAATCATCCGCTCCTACGGGGCGAAGGTCACCCTGACCCCGGCCGAGGAGGGGACCGACGGAGCCATTCGTCTGGCCCGGCGGCTGGTTGCCGAGCATCCCGGCAAGTACTTCATGCCCGACCAGTTCAGCAACGCGCAGAACTACCAGGCGCACTACGAGAAGACGGCCGCCGAAATCTGGGAGCAGACCGAAGGGCGCATCGACTACTTCGTCAGCGCACTCGGTACCTCGGGCACCATCATGGGAATTTCCCGCTTTCTGAAGGCTCACAACCCCAACATCCGCGTTGTCTCGGCCCATCCCGTCCGCGGCCACTACATCCAGGGGCTGAAGAACATGGAGGAGGCCATCGTACCGGCCATCTACGACCCCTCGCGCATCGACCTGCAGGTTATGGTCGAGAGCGAGGAGGCCATTGCCATGGCGCGTCAGATTATCGCCCGCGAGGGGATTTTCGCCGGCATGAGCAGCGGCGCCGCCATGATTGCGGCCCTGCACATCGCCGAGCGGATTGACCACGGCAACATCGTCGTCATCTTCCCCGACCGGGCCGAGAAGTACCTCAGCACCACCATGTTCGCCGACCTTGCGGAGGATTAGTACCGGAAGGCCCTGCGGCATCGCCGGCCGGGCACCCTGTCATCCGGCAACGGTCACTGTGCCGCAGCCTCCGGACACGGCTCGCCGGAAAGCAGAGGCCTCCGGCAGCCGCAAAAACGCCCGAAGGGCGGGACCCCAATGGGTCCCGCCCTTCGGCCTGTTTCGGTATCACCAGAACGCATCGCCCGCGACCGGCGGAGCGCCTCCGGCACACCATCCTCCCGTCACTTGTTCTCTATCAGCGAGCGGATGTTCTGGATAAGCATCGACACGGCTACCGAGTTGAAGCCGCCCTCGGGAATGATGACGTCGGCATACTTCTTCGACGGCTCGACAAACTCCTCGTGCATGGGCTTGACCGTCGTCGTATACTGCGTGATGACCGACTGCATCGTCCGGCCCCGTTCGCAGACGTCGCGCAGGATGCGGCGCGCCAGCCGGATGTCGGCGTCGGTATCGACGTAGACCTTGATGTCCATCAGGTCACGCAGCTCCTTGTTCTCGAAAATCAGGATGCCGTCGACGATAATCACGCGCGAAGGCTTGACGCAGACCGTCTCCGAGGTGCGGTCGTGCTCGACGAACGAATAGACCGGATGCTCGATGGGCACGCTGTCCTTCAGCGCCTTGATGTGTTCGACCAGCATCTGCGTATCGAACGCCTGAGGGTGGTCGTAGTTGAGTTTCGTGCGCTCCTCGTAGGTCAATTCGGGATGCGCCTTGTAGTAGTAGTCGTGGCACAGCGTGGCGACGTCGTCACCCTGAAAGGCCTCCTGCAGACGCTTGACGAGCGTCGACTTTCCCGAGCCGGTTCCTCCGGCCACTCCGATAACGGTAACTTCCATACGGTCAGTTTTTAGGAGTTTTTATCTAAAGAAAAGGATTGCCGCCGCTGAGGGAGACAATCCTTTTCATTGCATACCTGCATCACGCGTCGATGTTGGCGTAATGGGCGTTCTTTTCGATGAATTCGCGGCGGGGCGGCACGTCGTCACCCATGAGCATCGAGAAGATGCGGTCGGCCTCGGCGGCATTCTCGATGTTGACCTGGCGCAGAATGCGCGTGTCGGGGTTCATCGTCGTCTCCCACAGCTGGTGGGCATTCATCTCACCCAGACCTTTGTAGCGCTGCACGTGGGCACCCTTGCCGAACTCGGCCGTGATGGTGTCGCGCTCCTTCTCGGTCCAGCAGTAACGCTCCTGCTTGCCCTTCTTGACCAGGTAGAGGGGCGGGGTGGCGATGTAGACGTGGCCGTTCTCGATGAGCTCCTTCATTTTGCGGAAGAAGAAGGTCAGCATCAGCGTGGCGATGTGGCTGCCGTCGACATCGGCATCGGTCATGATGATAATCTTGTCGTAGCGGAGCTTCTCGAGGTTGAGGGCCTTCGAGTCCTCCTCCGTGCCGATGGTCACGCCCAGTGCCGTGAACATGTTCTTGATTTCCTCGTTGTCCCACATCTTGTGCTCCTGCGCCTTCTCGACGTTGAGAATCTTACCGCGCAACGGCATGATGGCCTGGTAGTTGCGGTCGCGACCCGACTTGGCCGTACCGCCTGCCGAGTCACCCTCGACGAAGAAGATTTCGGCAATCGAGCGGTCGCGGCTCGTGCAGTCGGCCAGCTTGCCCGGCAGTCCGACACCCGACAGCGGGGTCTTGCGTTGCACCGCCTCGCGGGCCTTGCGGGCCGCATGGCGGGCCTGGGCCGCCAGAATCACCTTCTGCACGATGGCCTTGGCATCCTTGGGATTCTCCTCCAGATAGTGGGCCAGGGCGGCCGACATCGCCTGGTCGACGGCTGCGGCCACCTCGTCGTTGCCGAGCTTGGTCTTGGTCTGACCTTCGAACTGCGGCTCGGCCACCTTGACCGATACCACCGCCGTCAGACCCTCGCGGAAGTCGTCGCCGTTGATGTCGAACTTCAGCTTGGCGAGCATGCCCGAGTCGTCGGCATACTTCTTCAGCGTGCGGGTCAGCGCACGGCGGAAGCCCGTCAGATGGGTACCGCCCTCAATCGTATTGATGTTGTTGACGTACGAATGCACGTTCTCCGAGAAGGAGTCGTTGTACTGCATGGCCACCTCGACCGGCACGCCGTTCTTCTCGGTATCGAGGTAGATAATCGAGGTAATCGGCTCGCCGCGCGTGGCGTCGAGGTAGCGCACGAACTCCTTGAGGCCCTCCTCCGAGTAGAAGCGCTCGCAGAGGAAGTTGCCCTCCTCGTCCTTCTGACGCTTGTCGGTCAGCGTGAGGCGGATTCCCTTGTTCAGGAAGGCCAGCTCGCGCAGGCGGTTGGCCAGAATGTCGTATTTGTACTCGGTCGTATGGGTGAAGATGCTCGCGTCGGGCTTGAAGGTGATGATGGTACCGCGGTCGGTGCAGGTGCCCACAATCTCAACCTCGGAGGTGGGGGTACCCTTGCTGTATGTCTGACGGAAAATCTTGCCGTCGCGGTGAATCTCGGCGATGAGCAGCGTCGAAAGCGCGTTGACGCACGAAACGCCCACACCGTGGAGACCGCCCGAGACCTTGTAGCTGCCCTTGTCGAACTTGCCGCCGGCATGCAGCACGGTCAGCACGACCTCGAGTGCCGATTTGCCCTCCTTCTCGTGGAAGTCGGTCGGGATACCGCGGCCATTGTCGCGCACCGTAATGGAGTTGTCCTCGTTGATGGTCACTTCGATATGGGTGCAGAAGCCCGCCAGCGCCTCGTCAATCGAGTTGTCCACGACCTCGTACACCAGATGGTGAAGACCCTTCTCTCCGATATCGCCGATGTACATGGCCGGACGCTTGCGCACGGCCTCCAACCCCTCCAGGACCTGAATATTCGAAGCGGAATACTCTTCGGTCTGCTTCTTTACGTTTTCTTGTTCAGTACTCATTTGTCGCGTTTGAAATATCGTACAAATGTACGAAAAATTTCCGGAGTTTCAAACACTCCGGCCGGGGCATTATGCCGTTTTTACGGGGAAAATCATACAAAGGGAGGATTGCGCCGGAAGCATCCGGTCGAGGGGTCCGCCGTATCCCGCACCGGCCCGAAAAGAGCACGGCGGGCGGCACGCAGCCCCGCCGCCCCGAAGAGCGGAGGCCACGCCGCCGGCACACCCCGGGAGCGCCAACCGATACCGCATGCGCCCCCGCATCCGACCGCGGCTCCCGGTTCCTGGAAAGCATCCGTTCCAGTCCACGGGCGGCACTCGTCCGTGCCCCGGGCATTACAGCATCCGTTCCGCAAGCCGGCGTCCGACACCGACGGTCCGTACATCCGCCGCAAAAGAAAAAGGCGTCCCGGGACCCCGCGACGCCGTGCACTCCGCCAAGCACTCCGCCGAATGCTAACCGAGCTCCGAGAGCAGGTCCACCTCGCGGATGTGCCCCTTGGCAAAGAGGAGCGCGCGGGCAGGGTAGTTCTCGATGAGCGCGGTGTTATGCGTCGACATCACCACGGCGCAGCCCCGCGCGGCAATGTCGCGGAAGAGCTGCATGATGCCCTCGGCCGTCACCGGGTCGAGGTTTCCCGTCGGCTCGTCGGCCAGCAGCACCTTGGGGTCGTTGAGCAGGGCGCGACCGATGACCAGGCGCTGCTGCTCGCCGCCCGAGAGCTCGAAGGGCATCTTGTAGGCCTTCGACTCGAGGTGGACAATCTTCAGAATCTTGTCAATCCGCTGGCGAATCGCGCTCTCCTCCTTCCAGCCCGTCGCCTTCATCACGTAATAGAGGTTCATGAAGACGTTGCGGTCGGTCAGCAGCTGGTAGTCCTGGAAGACGATGCCGATTTTGCGGCGCAGGTAGGGGATATCCCTGCGTCGGAGCCGGCGCAGGTCGAATCCGGCCACATAGCCCTCACCCGTGAGCAGCGGCACCTCGGCGTAGAGCGTCTTGAGCAGCGTGCTCTTGCCGCTGCCCACGCGCCCGAGCAGATAGACGAACTCGCCCTCGGCGACGGTGAAGCTCACCTCCGAAAGCACCATTTCGCCCTCGCGGAGCTGTTTGGCCTCCGACCTGCGTCCGAAAGAGGCATCGGCGTGGTAGATTGCCGCATTCTCGAGTTTTACTACGTAATCGCTCATATCTGGTTATTGCCGGATTTTCTGCCAAAGGTACGCAAAAATCCCGATTATTCCGCCCCCGGCGGGCCATTTTGCACGCCGCGCTTTTGTATTTTCCCGAAAAGAGTTATCTTTGCCTCCGGTTTCCATGAGGACTCGTCCCGTGCGGAACAAATCCGGGGGTGCCCGGTTTTGACAGCAGGCAGAGTCGGATTGTAAGCACGTCGAGCGCTGTGTGGCGGCTCGTAAATCCCGACACTCGACAATCAAATGGCAATAACAGCTATGCACTCGCTGCCTAATTTTCAAGGAAAATTAGCTTAATCGCCGGGTCCAAGGCGGCTTGGCGACGAGTATCCCGGGCGACTGTTCCGCTCCTTAACGGTTGTCCATATGGGGTATCATCAATTTGGAGATAGTGCGACGGAGGGTTCCGGCCGGCGTGCGAAATCAAAGGAACTGGGCTTGGGGTTAGGTTGCCGCCTGCCAGACCCCGGGAGAAGGACCAAACGGCGGATAAGCGTGTAGAAAGCTTTCGGGCTCCTTGTTTGGACGCGGGTTCGACTCCCGCCACCTCCACAAAACGACGAATCGCACCGGTCTTGTTATCAGACCGGTGCGATTCATTTTATCAAGCTCCGGAAGAGCTCCGCCCGTCCGTCATCAGAAGACCGATACCTCGTCGATGAAGAACCAGCAGGGGCAGCCCACGCCGTAGTGCCACGACGGGCAGATTTTGGTCCCCTCGACCGACACCCTGATGTAGCGGGCGCGGACCGGCTGGGGCGACTCGACCCGCGCCGGCACGAACTTCACCTGCACGGACTGGTCCTCGGGAAACTCCACGCGGCCGAACTCCCTCCACGTCTCGTCATCCGACGAGAGGGCGTAGGTGACCGATTTGGGCAGCAGCACCCACTGTCCCAGCTGGTGGAGGAAATCCGCCTCGACAGAGGTGAACTCCTTCTCCTCGCCCAGGTCGACGATGAAGGCGGCATCGCAGCCTTCCCAGCCCGTCCAGCTCTCGACGAAGGAGGCCCCGCCGAAGAGGCCGTCGGTGAGCGTCCGCTCGCCGACCTCCCTGTAACGCGCCGCCGGCTCGTCGAGCCAGATGATGCGGGCGCCCAGCGCCTTGCTCTGCCGCTCCGAGGGGAGATAGCGTTCGCGGTAGAGCTTGCAGTAATCCAGCGGGCTGTTGTGCCGCTCGTTGAGCGTCTCGACACCGAACCCGGAGACGTAACGCTCGAAGGTGTCGAGCTCGCGCACTACCGCATCGACATCCTTTTCACGCTTCGTACGGGCAATCTCGAGGTCGGAATACATCAGCGGCAGGCGCGCCATCCGCACGCGAGCCAGCAGCATGGAGTCCCCGGCCACGGAGGACTCGGCCCGGTCGAAGAGCTCGTTGTAGCGCTTGCGCGAGGCGTCGTTGAGCATGCCGTCCTTGTGCGAGACGGGCGAGTCGTAAATCCACAGCCGCTGTCCCGAAGCGAGCAGACCACCTTCGAGCAGCTTCTCGTATTGGTAGATGTAGGGAGCCGCATCACCGTAGTATTCAGTCATGAAGCGGAGCATCAGCTCGTCGGTATCCTGGTCGGGATTCCACATCAGCTTGCTCACCACATAGGTGCGCAGCTCCGAGAAGTCGCCGCCGTACGAACCGCCAATCTGTGAGAAGTGCATCGTCACGTGGTTGCGGCGGAAGAGTTCGATGTTGGGCTTGAGCACCGGGAAGTTGGGGAAGGGCGAGACCATGTTGTCGAAGTTGATGCCGTAGTCCCAGACAAAGATGTTGTCCGAAATGGCCGACCACCCCTCGAGGGCGCGGACGAACTTCTTTCCCGACGCGTTGTCCGTCAGCGGCACTTCGCGGTCGCAGTCGATGTCGCAGAGCATGATGTTGACGTTGGGCAGCGGCTTGACATGGAGCGGCGGCTCCATCGTGAAGAGGTAGGCCAGCGTCGAGAACTCCTTGTCGGGGAAGCGCTCGGCGAGCTTGTTCAGGAAGCGGATGTAGTTGCCCGAAGGCGCCCCCTCATACTGGTTCACCCGCTCGCACTCCTCGCAACGGCAGTAGGTGAAGTTGCTGTCGTTCTGGCTGATGGAGATGATGTTCATCCCCGGGTTGGCCTTGAAGACCGAATCCACCTTGGCCGCAACCAGCTCCAGCACCTCGGGGTTGGTCAGACACCACTGGCTGGCCTTTCCGGGCCGGCGCTCTCCGTTGATGAAGGAGTAGTATTCGGGATGCTCCCGGCCGTAGACCGAGACGGGGAGCAGCTGGTTGAAGGTATGAACCCACATCCCTCCGGCAAAGATGTCGCGGGGCTCCTCCAGCCGCAGGAAGTCGCGGTAGGTCTCGTCCAGAGCCATGCCGTAGCCCTGGCTCTGGCGGTAGCGGAAGGCCGGATTCTCGAAGCAGTCCATCGCGGGCAGCTCGATGGTCGGTCTGCGGTCAATCGTATAGGTGTTCGCCGCCAGGTAATCTACACCGAGGTAGCGCTCGAGCAGCGTTACGACGCCGTAGAGCGCCCCCTTGTCGCCGCCCGACGAGACGTAGAGCACGCCGTCGCGGCTCTGCAGCCGGAAGCCGTCCTCCGTAAGCGACGTCGTGTCGCCCGCACCGATGACCACATCGCCGCGTCTGGGGGCGACTCCTTCGAGCAGCGGCAGCTCCGCACCGCTCGCTTCGCGCACGAAGCGCTGCAGCAGGGCGGCGGCACGCCGGTTGACGGACGACCCGTCGGCCGCGACAATCCGCGCGACAGGCTTTCCCTTGCGGGCGAGCGTCGTCTGAGCCGCCGCAGAGAGCGCTCCCGACAGCAGCACAGCCATCAGGAGCAGACAGGGTTTCAAAAAGCGCATGGCAGGGTAGTTTGAGTTTCTTTCCGGTTCAAAGATAAGAAATATCGTCCGAAGCGGCAAGCCCCCGGAACGAAAAAGAGCCGCCGCCGGACGTTTTCGGCAACTTGCGGCGCTGCGTTCGGTCCCGATGGCGGTATCCCGTGAAAAACCCTTCGCCACATTTGCCACCAAGCCCCCATTTCACTATCTTTGTCCCACCAAAATCTACGCCCATGACTAAGAAAATCCTGCTGCTCGGCTCCGGAGAGCTGGGCAAAGAGTTCGTAATCGCCACCCAGCGACTGAGCCAGCACATCATCGCCTGCGACTCCTACGCAGGGGCCCCCGCCATGCAGGTGGCCGACGAGTGCGAGGTCTTCAGCATGCTCGACGGCGACGCGCTGGCCGCCGCCGTGGCCAAGCACCAGCCCGACATCATCGTTCCCGAAATCGAGGCCATCCGCACCGAGCGCCTCTACGACTTCGAACGCCAAGGCATCCAGGTCGTACCGAGCGCCCGTGCCGTCAACTTCACGATGAACCGCAAGGCGATTCGCGACCTGGCAGCCAAGGAGCTCGGTCTGCGCACGGCCAAATACTTCTATGCCAAATCGCTGGACGAGTTATACGAAGCGGCGCATCAAATCGGATTTCCCTGCGTCGTCAAGCCGCTCATGTCCTCCTCGGGCAAGGGTCAGTCGGTCGTCCGCTCGGCCGAGGAGCTGCCGCACGCATGGGAGTACGGCTGCGCCGGAAGCCGCGGCGATATCCGCGAGCTGATTGTCGAGGAGTTCATCCGCTTCGACAGCGAAATCACCCTTCTGACCGTCACCCAGCAGCAGGGGCCGACGCTCTTCTGCCCGCCCGTGGGCCACGTCCAGAAGAACGGCGACTACCGCGAAAGCTTCCAGTCGCCCGAAATCGCCCCCGAGCATCTGGCCGAGGCGCAGCGCATGGCCGCCAAGGTGACCGAGGCGCTGGGCGGCGCCGGTCTGTGGGGCGTGGAGTTCTTCCTCAGCCACGAGCACGGCGTCTACTTCTCGGAGCTCTCGCCGCGACCTCACGACACGGGTATGGTAACGCTCGCCGGAACGCAGAATCTCAACGAGTTCGAGCTGCACGCCCGCGCCGTCCTCGGACTGCCCATCCCGGCCATCACCTTCGAGCGTATGGGTGCCAGCGCCGTGATTCTCTCCCCCGAAGTCGTCGGCAGCGGAGCTCCGCAGTACGACGGACTGAAGGAGGCGCTGGCCGACGACCCGGCCACCGACCTGCGGATTTTCGGCAAACCCACCATGCGCCCCGGCCGCCGCATGGGCGTCGTGGTGTGCCACGCCCCGCTGGGCAGCGACCTCGAGACGCTGCGCAACCGCGCCAAGGCAGCTGCCGCAAAGGTCAAGGTACACTAACACATTCCTCTCAACGGCAGGGTAAAACCTGCCGTCGGTTCACCCGGAACGGATACTGCACGCAAGGCTCCGTTCCGGTTTTTTTTTGCGACCTCCGAAGCGACGAGCCGCGCCGCCGGAAGGGGAGCCCGCGCCCCGGCTCCGACGGAAAGCCACATGCCGGGGACCGGCCAGCGCATGCACCCCGGCACCACACGGAAGCACCGTCCAGAGGCACCACAGGGGGCCGCCGAGTTCCTGCACCCCGCAACACCTACCACCGAAAAAACCGGCCGGCAACCCCTGCTCCCACGATTTCGCATTTCCCAAATTATTTCGTAAATTTGCCCCGACAAATCAAACATCATCTCTATCAACAATGGCAAAAGCAGTAAACATCGAACGTTCACACCGTCTGGACGGGATTGGAGAGTACTATTTTTCGCGTCGTCTGCGCGAAATTGCCGACATCGAGGCAGCCACCGGCCGCCAGATTGTCAAACTCGCAATGGGCAGCCCCGACCTGCCGCCCCATCAGTCGGTCATCGACCGTCTGGCCAAGGAGGCTCAGCGTCCCGACGTACACAAATACATGTCTTACAAGGGCGAACCCATTCTGCGCAAGGCTTTTGCCGACTGGTACAAGAAGTGGTACGGCGTGGAGTTCGACTACAACTCCGAGATTCTGCCCCTCATCGGTTCGAAGGAGGGTATCATGCACATCTGCATGACGTTCCTCAATCCGGGCGACAAGGTGCTGGTCCCCAACCCGGGCTATCCCACCTATTCGGCCGCCGTACGCCTTTCGGGCGGTGAGATGCTTCCCTATGCGCTCAACAAGCAGACCAACTTCTATCCCGATTTCGAGGCCATCGAGCGTGCCGGTCTCGACGGCGTCAAGATGATGCTGGTCAACTATCCCAACATGCCGACGGGCCAGACGCCGACGCGCGAGCTCTTCGAGAAAATCATCGAGTTCGGTGCCAAGCACAACATCCTGATTGTGCACGACAATCCCTACAGCTTCATCCGCAACAGCGACAAGCCGATGAGCATCATGTCGGTAGACGGTGCACGTGAAGTGGCGCTCGAGATGAACTCGCTCTCGAAGGGACACTCGATGGCCGGCTGGCGCGTGGGCGTCATCCTGGGCCGCAAGGAGTGGATTGACTCGATTCTGACCTTCAAGAGCAACATGGACTCGGGCATGTTCTATCCGATTCAGGCCGCTGCCGACACGGCGCTGTCGCTCGGTGCCGACTGGTACAAGCAGCTCAACGACATCTACTACGGCCGCGAGAAGCAGGCCTACGCACTGCTCGATGCGCTGGGATGCACCTACCGTCCGCACCAGGCCGGCCTCTTTGTCTGGGCCGAGCTTCCGGAGGATTACGAGGGCGACAGTTTTGCCTTCTCGGACGAGGTGATGGAGAAGTGCGACGTCTTCCTGACCCCCGGCGGTATCTTCGGTTCGGAGGGCAAGCGCTACATCCGCATCACGCTCTGCTGCCCCGAGGAGCTGCTCAAGCGTGCAACCGACAACGTAAAGGCCCGGCTCCACAAGTAGCCGCCAGCCCTGTATACGAGAAGCGGACCGACCCGTCGGGGTCGGTCCGCTTCTTTCATATCTGCTTCAGGCATTCACGCTTCGGCGCGGAGTGCCGCACAGAGGGAGAGTCATTCGGCCCGGGCTCCGCAACAAGGAGGCCATTCATCGGCAAAGCCACCACGCCGCGGCGAGAGCAGCATCGTAACAAGGGCACCAGCACCAGCATCGACAAGACAACCGTGCCGCAACGAGCGCTTCACGCCGCAATGAAACTCCCGTCCCGCTCCGCTACTTCGGCTCGCCGGGGCACCGGGCATCCTTGCCCTTGTTCCGCATTGGACACTCGCGGCTGCAGCTGCCGCACGCGGGCACACGCCTGCCGCGCAGCGTCTGCACAAGCCGCCAAACGACCACCGCCGCCAGTACCACTCCGAAGAGCCAGACGATGCCGTCCTGCCACGTCATGCTACAACCAGTTTATGAGGTGATAGACGACCCACGACACCAGCCAGGCCACCGCCGTGTTGTAGACCACCGACGTCAGCGCCCACTTCCAGCCCGCCTCCGAGGCGATGGCCGCAATGGTGGCGATGCAGGGGAAGTAGATGAGGATGAAGACCAGAAAGGCAATGACCGAAGCCGTGTTGAAATCGCCGCTCGCAAGCAGCCGCTTCGAAAGGCTGGCCATCTCGGCCTCCTCATCGTCCGACTCGGCCAGCTCGGCCGTGGCCGATGCCCGGCTTGCGGCAACCTCCTCCGAAGCGGTCGTTGCGGCAGAGGGCTCGTTCACCTGTACGGCGGCCGTTCCTGCCACAGGCTCCGAAGAGGACATTGCGGCTGCTTCGGCGGCAGGCTCCGATGCCGGAGCTGCGGTCGTTTCCGATGCCGGCTCAGTTACAGGAGTTGCTTCCGGCGCCGCACCGGCGGCAACCGACGTCTCAGCACCGGTTACGGGCGCCTCGGCATAGAGCACGCCGAGCGTGCTGACGACAATCTCCTTGGCCGCCACGCCCGAGAGCAGCGATACACCCGCCTTCCAGTTGAGACCCATCGGCGTAAAGGCCGGCTCGCAGGCCTTGCCAATCCGGCCCAGATAGGAGTTCTCATAATGTACGGAGGCCGGCACGGGCTCCTCGGTGCGCGGATAGTAGCTCAGCAGCCAGACGATGACCGACGCTATCAGAATCATGCCGCCCATCTTGCGGAGGTACTGCGCGCACTTGTCCCACATGTGGCGGAGCGTCGTCTTCCAAGTCGGCAGCCGGTAGGGTGGCAGCTCCATGACAAAGGGGGTTTCGTCCACCGGGAAGAAGAAGCGCCGAATCAGCCGTGCGGTGACGATGGCCAGCAGAATGCCCAGCACATAGAGGCAGAACATCACCAGCCCCGACCGGCCGGGGAAGAAGGTGCCGGCAAGAAGCAGGTAGATGGGTATTCGCGCGCTGCACGACATGAAAGGAGTTATCATGATGGTTATCAGACGGCTGCTGCGGCTCTCGATGGTTCGCGTCGCCATGATGGCCGGCACGTTGCAGCCGAAGCCCATCACCAGCGGAATGAACGATTTTCCGTGCAGGCCGATGCGGTGCATGATGCGGTCCATAATGAAGGCCGCACGCGCCAGATAGCCCGAATCCTCCATGAAGGAGATGAACAGGTAGAGGATGACGATGTTCGGCAGGAAGACAATCACGCTGCCCACGCCGCCGATGACGCCGTCAACCAGCATGTCGCGGATGGGGCCGGCGGGCAGCAGGGCGTTGATGCCCTCGCCAATCCACCCGACAAGCGTCTCAATCCACCCCTGGGGGTAAGCGCCGAGGCTGAACGTGCACCAGAACATCAGCCACATGAGGAAGAAGAAGATGGGGAAGCCCCACAGCTTGTGGGTCACCAGCGTGTCGATGAGCGCCGTTGCGGAGCGTTCGGCCCCCTTGCCGGGGGTGAGCGTCTCCTTGAGCGCTCCGGAGATGAAGCCGTACTTCTGGTTGGCAATCGCCGTCTCGACATCCTCGCCCAGCGCCTCGGAGATGCGCTGCGCCTCGCGGTCGCGAATCTCCACCCACTTGGGGAAGCGTTCGCAGCCGCGCAGCCACTCCTCGACCTGGTGGTCGCCCTCGAGCATCTTCATCGCGTAGTAGCGCGGCGGAAAGGCCTTGGGCAGCTGGCTGCGGTATTCGTTCATGTCGTCGTGGAGCCGGCGGACGCTCTCCTCGACCACGGGACCCAGACCGATGTGGATGTGGCGCACCCGCTCGTCACGGTTCTCGTAGACCGCAATCACGGTGTCGAGCAGCGTCTCGATGCCCTTGTGGTTGCGCGCCTCGACGGGGACCATCGGCACACCGAGCATGCGGCCCAGACTGTCGTAGTCGAGCGTGGCGCCGCTGGCGTCCAGCTCGTCGTACATGTTGAGCGCCACCACGATGCGCGGGTTTATATCAATCAGTTCGGTAGTCAGATAGAGGTTGCGTTCGAGGTTCGAGGCCACCACCGCGTTGACAATCACGTCGGGGTTGTTCTTCTCGATGTGGCTGCGCACGTAGCGCTCCTCGGGCGTATAGGCCGAGAGGGCGTAGGTGCCCGGCAGGTCGGTCACCCCGAACGTATAGCCGCGGTAGGTGCAGCGCCCCCGCTTGGCATCGACCGTCACGCCGCTGTAGTTGCCCACATGCTCGTGACCGCCCGAGATGGCGTTGAACAGAGAGGTCTTGCCGCTGTTGGGGTTGCCCACCAGGGCGATTTCGATGTGGCGGCTGCGCTCGTGAATCACCCGCTCGACACTGCCCGTTTCGGGAAGCGCATCCCCCTTAGGGGCACGTCCCGACGCATCGTCAACCACCTGACGGGCCTGTTCGTCGGCCAACTGCTTTGCTTCGCTGTCGGAGAGCACCTCCACCATGTCGGCCTCGCTGCGCCGCAGCGAGATGTCGTAACCCATGACCTTGTATTCGATGGGGTCCTTCAGCGGTGCATTGAGCAGCACCTCGACGCGCTGCCCCCGCACGAAGCCCATCTCCATGATTCGGCGACGGAAGCCGCCGTGACCGTGCACCTTGAGAATCGTTGCCGATTCGCCGGTCTTCAAATCCGATAGACGCATAGGTATTTTCGAGTTTTTGGACGTAAAGATACGAAATTTCCATGCGCTTATCAATCCCAAATGATAGGTATTCCGGGCCAAAAGGGGCCCGCGCAGGCAATTTTTCCCCTCTTGCGGCGCAATGTCACGGGGAAAGCCCTATATTTGCCGCGCCAAACCGGACGGGGAGCCGCTCCGGCAGGGCAAACGGCACGCCGGATGGGGTTTCACAAAGCCGCCGCTCCGCGCACAAAGCTCCGAATCATGACAGGACTCTTCTACATCCTCTTCTTCTGGCTGGTGGGCAACGTACTGAGCCGCCTGACCGGGAACATCGTATCGGGCAACATCATCGGCATGGTGCTGCTCTTCGCCTCGCTCTGCCTGCACTGGGTCAAGGCCGAGACCGTGCGGCCGGCAGCCCGTTTCCTGCTGGCCGGCATGGCGCTCTTCTTCGTCCCCTTCGGCGTGGGGCTGATGGACTCCTACCGGGTGATTCTCGACAATCTGTGGGCCGTGGTGGTCTCGGGCGTCGTCTCGACGGTCGCCGTGCTGCTCGTGGCCGGCAAGACCTTCCAGAGTCTCAACCGCCGCTACGGAGCCCCGCTGCCGCCCGTGGCCGAGCCCGAAGAGGAGATTCCGCCCCTGCCGGGCGAGGAGATGCCCGAAGAGGCGTCCGGAGAGACGGTCTCCGCAGCCGCCGGGTCCGGTGCTGAATCCAAAGCCGTCCGGCGAAGCGAGACGTCCGACGGACAGCACGATGCGGCAGCCCGATAGTTTTCCTCACCCAAACAACACGCAAACAGCAACATACACCTTCCCATCATGTGGTATGACATCATCGCTTCGGACCTTTTCCTGCTGACGCTCACCGTCGGCCTCTACTGCGTCGGGATGCGCCTCTACCGACGCGTCCACACGCCGCTGCTCCACCCCGTGCTGCTCACCTTCATCGCCGTCATCGTCTTTCTGCGCTGCACGGGCATCGACTACCCGCGCTATCAGGAGGCCACGAGCATCCTGAACTTCGTGCTGGGCATGTCGGTCGTCGCTCTGGGCTATCTGATGTACGAGCAAATCGACCAACTGCGCGGCCGGCTCACCCCGGTCATCATCTCGACGCTTGCCGGCTGCGTCGTGGGAGTGCTGAGCGTGGTCTACATCGCCATGGCATTCGGTGCCGAGCGGGCGATTGTCAACTCGCTGGCCCCCAAATCGGTCACCGTGCCCATCGCCGTCTCGGTGGCAGGCCCTCTGGGCGGCATCGCGACGGTCACCTCGGTGGTGGTCTTCTGCGTGGGCATCTTCGGCAGCATCTTCGGAGAGTGGATTCTCCGCCGGTGCGGCGTTACCGACCCCCAGGCCCGCGGCTTTGCGCTGGGCTCGGCGGCCCACGGCATCGGCACGGCGCGCGCCATCGAAATCGGAGCCGTCGAGGGGGCCCTCAGCGGTCTGGCCATGGCGCTGATGGGGCTGGCCACGGCGCTGCTCACGCCGCTCATGGAGCACTACCTCTATTAAGATAGGGAAGAGCGGGGTAGCGGCATCCATCCCGCCCCCGAAACGAAAAAACAGCCGGGACGCACGTCCCGCACCAATACACCCGACACACATGAAACAATACGCAGTCATTTCGACCGAGAAAGGGGTGATGAAGGCCGAACTCTACACCGAGGCGACACCCGGCACGGTGGCCAACTTCATCGACCTGGCCAACCACAACTTCTACGACGGGCTGACCTTCCACCGCGTCATCCCCGACTTCGTCATCCAGGGCGGATGCCCCCGCGGCGACGGAACGGGCGGCCCGGGCTACTGCATCAAGTGCGAGACCTCGGCCCCGCTCCAGTATCACGACCGGGGCGTGCTCTCGATGGCCCACGCCGGCCGCGATACGGGCGGCTCGCAGTTCTTCATCTGCCTCAATCGCGAAAATACGAAGCACCTCGACGGCATCCACACCTGCTTCGGCCGGGTGGTCGAGGGGCTCGACGTCATCGACGAAATCCGCCGCGGCGACCGGATTCTCTCCATCCGCATCGTCGAGGAGTAGCCCCCCGGTGAAGCCGCCGCACGCACAAAGGCGCGTCGCATGCTGCCGCATCCTCCCCCGCAGGGGAGTAACGGCGGTCGTGCAACGCGCCTTGCCGCACTTTCACCCCGAGGCATTTGGGAGTCTGGCGGATATGTCGTATATTTGTCCTGAACCCGGCGGAGCTCACCACCCGCCACGAACACAACGCTTTATGATGAAACGGATTTCGGCGCTCATCGTGCTTCTGACCCTCGGCGGGACGCTCCGCGCCCAGGAGGCTTCGCTCCCGCTCTCCGACGCCAAGGCGATGGCCATGGGCGGACTCTCGACCACGCTCCTCGCAGGCTCCCACACCATCTATACCAATGCGGCGGCGGCCGTCTTCGCCACCACCCCCGGCCAGCTCTCCTCGACCTACCTCGCACCCGAAGGCGATGACTTCTACTCCGCCTCGGGTTTCTGGCGCCTCGGTCAGGTGCATGCCATCCAGGCCGGCTGGCGGCAGTACCTGCGTGAAAAGAGCAACAGCGACATGGCGCTCGACCTGGGCTACGCCTACCGCATCAACGAGCGGTGGGCCGTCGGCCTCGCGGGACGCTACCTCCATCTGCGTCGTCCGGCCGGAGTGACGTTCGACGCCCTTGCCGTCGACCTGAGCATGCTCTATGCGCTGCCGCTCGGAAACCTCGGCAGCTACTCGACGCTACGCGTGGGCGGCAAGCTGGCCAATCTGGGCGGCTATCTCGACCACTCGGGGCTCCGCCTGCCGATGAGCGCCACGGCCGGCGTGGCACTCGACACCTACATCACCGACGCCCACGAGGTGACCGTCGGAACCGACCTCGGATACTGCTTCACGCCGCAGCAGACCCGGGGCTTTGAGCTCTCGGTCGGTGCCGAATACAACCTCATGCAGCTCTTCCAGCTGCGGGCCGGCTACCACTACGGCGAGGACCGCATCTACTCGCCCAACTTCGCCTCGGTCGGCGCCGGCGTCCGCTTCATGCACCTGCGGCTGGACTTCGCCTACCTCTTCGCCGCCGACTCTTCGCCGCTGCGCGACACCTACTGCATCAGCTTCGGACTCGACTTCTGAGCCTCATCCCGGCAGCGCTCCAGGATGTTGCGACACCCCTCCTCGAGCATGTCGAGCACCAGCTCGAACCCCTCATGCCCCTCGTAGTAGGGGTCGGGCACGTAGCTCCGGTCGGGGAACGACGGGCAGAACTCCACCATGCGGAAAATCTTTGCGGCCTCGCTCCGCGACGGAGCCATGCGGTGGGCCGCCTCGTAGTTCATGTCGTCCATCACCACAATCATGTCAAACGCCACGAAATCAGACTCGCGGAGGCGGCGTGCACGGTGCGTAAGCTCGTAACCGCGCCGCGCGGCGGCCCGGCGCATGCGCGCATCGGGCAAATCGCCCGCATGACCACCGTAGGTTCCGGCCGAATCGACCTCAATCTCCCCGGCCATGCCGCTCCGCTCGGCCAGGCTGCGCAAAATACCCTCGGCGGCCGGCGAGCGGCAGATGTTGCCGAGGCAAACGAAAAGTATCCTCTGTTTCATAGCGGGACAAAGATAGCGAAAAACCGTTTTGGATAGGGCACGCCGCGCCCCGTTTTGCATGCACCGCACATGCGGAACAATCGAACACTGAAACGGAACCCAACCCGTTCCGGATGCGCTTTAGGCGGAGTCAAGGGCCTCATATTGAACTTTCAGGACATAAATGCGGCCATTCGATGGTGCATATCCGGCAAAAAAATTATACCTTTGCGCAGTTCTTTAATTTGTGTGACAATGAAGTTGAAAGCATTGATGACTCTCGCGGCATGTGCCCTGACCCTTTCGGTTGTCCAGGCTCAGGAGCTGCCCCGCAAAGTGGAAAATGTACGATTGGTTGACCTCAATGGCAAACCCGCGAAACTGCCGTACTGGGGCGAGAAGAACCTCATGATATTCTACGTGGACCCCGACCGTCACAAGCAGAACGAGGCGTTCACCACCGACATGGAGAAGAACCACCGCGCCGAAGGCGACAACCTCGTTGGATTCGGCGTCATGAACCTCATGGATGCACCGCTGATTCCCAACAACATGGCCCGCATGATGGCCCGCAAGCGCACCGAAAGCAACGGAGCGATTGTTCTCGCCGACGAAAGCCGTACGCTGAGCACGGCCTGGGGGCTGGGCGACTGCAACAACAAGTTCGTGCTGCTGCTGGTCTCCAGGGAGGGCGAACTGGTCTTCATGCGCAAGGGCGAGCTCTCGCAGGCGGACATCAACGAATTCTACAAGGTACTCGAAAACTACAAATAACAACCGCATGTTGCGTACGGCCCTACTCGTCTGCCTGCTCTCCGGAGGTTTGCTTCCGGCGCTGGCGCAGCAGGACAGCACGAACAACACGAACGGCATGAACGGCATGAACGGTGCGGCAGAGGCGGTCCCGGTGGACAGCATCTATGTACGCGGCACCGATACGTTGCACTATACCTATACCCCGGCGCCGGCAGCAGCCACAGCGTCCGTACCGGTCGCATCCGATTCCCTGCCCCGACGACGGCCGTCGTTCCTGCGCCGGATTGTCAACTACTTCGGCGAGTCGACCACCGACAAGACCTTCGAGAAGAAAATCGACTTCACCTTCGCCGGCGGTCCCAGCTACTCGAAAAACACCAGCCTGGGCATCGGCGTACTGGCCGCCGGACTCTACCGGCTCGACCGGAGCGACTCGGTCACCTCGCCCTCGAACGTCTCCATCTTCGCCAGCGTCTCCATCACGGGCTTCTACGCCGTGGGCGTCACGGGCAACAACATCTTCGCGCAGAACCGCAGCCGCATCGACTACTCGGTGGACTTCAAGTCGCAGCCGCGCGACATCTGGGGAGTAGGGTATCGGGCCGGAGCCTACGGTGAAAAGGGCAACTTCGTCGAGAAGCGCTACAACGTCGACGTGCGCTACCTCTATCGCGTGCTGCCCAACACCTTCATCGGCGGCATGCTCGGCTTCGACTATACCAAGGGCAAGAAGTTCTCGGACCTGAGCTACATCACCTTCGACGGCGTGCAGCAGAAGACCGGCTACACGGCCACGGGCATCGGCGCCATCATCGAGTATGACTCGCGCGACTTCATCCCGAACCCCTTCCGGGGTATCTACATCAGCCTCGTGGAGACCTTCTATCCCAAACCGATGGGCAACTGCGGGCAGTCGCTCTGGCGCACCAACTTCACGGCCGACTTCTACCAGCGGGTGTGGCGCGACGGCATCCTGGCCATCGACCTCTACGGTGAATTCAACTCCGACGGTACGCCGTGGCCGATGCTTGCCCGCATGGGCGGCAGTCAGCGCATGCGCGGCTACTATGAGGGTCAGTATACCGATAACGGCATGATTACGTTCCAGGTCGAACTGCGCCAGCGCATCTGGCGCCGCATCGGCTGCACGGTGTGGGGCGGTGCCGGCAACGTCTTCCACCGCCTCTCGACCTTCAACTGGTCGGAGACGCTGCCCAACTACGGCATCGGCCTGCGCTGGGAACTTAAAAAACGTACGAACGTACGCCTCGACTACGGCTTCGGCCGCAAGACGAGCGGCTTCATGTTCAACATCAACGAGGCGTTCTAAACGAAACGAACCATGGCCACAACGACAGACGATAACACCAAGAAGAAAAAGCGACTCAAACCGAAAAAGCCGCTGACCAGAAGCCGGTTCACCATTCTGGTCACGGTCTACTTCTTCGTTGCGCTGATTATCCCGAACTGCGTGCTGGCCATTACGGAGCCCTACTCGGGCTGGACGGTCGAGGCGCTCATCCTGCTGCCGCTGGGCTTCTACATGATGTGGAGCGTGCTGCTCAAACGCTCGGGCATCATGATTTGGCTGGGATTCGCCTTCATCTTCTTCTGCGCCTTTCAGCTGGTGCTGCTCTACCTGTTCGGCAATTCGATTATTGCCACGGACATGTTCACCAACCTGCTGACGACCAACCCCGGCGAGGCCTCCGAGCTGCTCAGCAACATCTATCCCGCGGTCATCACCGTCTGCCTCATCTACATTCCGCTGCTGTGGCTCGGCGCCCGTGAAATCGCCCACCGCCGCATCATCTCGCGCACGACCCGCATGAGCGTCGGTCTGACCGGCGCGGCGCTCTTCTGTCTGGGACTGCTGGCCCTCTGGCCGGCCTACCGTGTGAGCGAGGAGCGCCACGTGCTGCGCGACGAGATTTTCCCGCTCAACGTGCTCTACAACATGCGGCTGAGCGCCGTCGAGTTCCGCAAGATGCACAACTACGAACAGACGTCGGACGGCTTCACGTTCCACGCCACGCGTACGGCCGAGGCTCCGGGACGCGAAATCTACGTCTATATCGTCGGCGAGGCGTCACGCGCTATGAACTGGCAGCTGTGGGGCTACGACCGCGAAACGAACCCCATGCTGCTGCGGACCCACGGCATCATCCCGTTCCGCAACATGCTCACCCAGAGCAATACGACCCACAAGAGCGTTCCGCTGATTCTCTCCTCCATCGCCACCGACCAGCACGAGGAGCTCTACCGCCGCAAGGGCATCGCGGCACTCTTCCGCGAAGCGGGTTTCGAGACGTGGTTCATCTCCAACCAGGCGCCCCAGGGGGCCATGATTGACAAGCTGGCCCGCCAGTCGGAGCATCTGGTCTACATCCACTCGCCGCGGCATGACATGCAGCTGCTCGACGAAATCCAGCGCATCGTTGCCAACAGCAAGGCACAGAAGCTCTTCATCGTCCTCCACTGCTACGGGTCGCACTTCAGCTACCACCAGCGCTACCCGCGCGAATTCGCCCACTTCCGGCCCGATGACGACGTGGCCATCAACCCCGAGCACGTGACGATGCTGCGCAACGCCTACGACAACTCAATCCGCTATACGGACTACTTCCTGGCCCGCACCGTAGGCTACCTCAATTCGCTCGACGCCAGCGTGGCGCTGCTCTACTGCGCCGACCACGGCGAGGATATCCTCGACGACCGCCGGGGCCGCTTCCTGCACGCCTCGCCGACGACGACCGCCTATCAGATTTACGTCGCCTCGCTGGGCTGGTTCTCCGACAAGTACCGGAAGAACTTCCCCGAGAAGGTGGCTGCCGCCGAACGGAACGGCAAGGCGCCCGCCACGACGCACGCCCTGTTCCATACGATGGCCGACATGGCCTCCATCCGGACGGAGTACCTCGACCCGTCGGTCTCGCTCGTCAACGACGCCTACGACTGGGATGCGCCGCGCTTCTATCTGAACGACCACAACGAGGCGCGCCCCTTCCCGCGGACGGGTCTGACGGAGGAGGACCTGCAGGTGCTCGCCCGCCACGGCGTGCACTTCTGAACGCCTGCATGCACCGGCCGCAAAACAAAAGAGGCTTTCCCCTGCGGAGGAAAGCCTCTTTTTTGGCACGAGCCTGCAACTATTTTGCAGCAGCCTCCAGAGATGCCTTGCGGAACTCCTTCATCAGCTTCGACAGTTCCAGAGCGGCCTTGCGCGCACGCGTACCGGCGGCCTTGTTGCCCTTCTCCAGCTGAGCCGTTGCATTCTCCTGGAATGCCTTGAACTCTTCGTTGATTTTTGCTACTAAAGCTTCCATAACTACGTTAATTAAATTGAGAGTTAGATTATTTTCTTTGCAAATATATAAAAATATTCGGTGTTACGTCATTCCTCCCACACAAAAACAGCTCAATTCATGCATCAATTTAGTCCAATCCGGTCACAATAGCTCCAAAAGGCTGAAAAAATGCGATGAAAGCCATACTGCATGCAGCAAATGACTGCCGAAAGCCTCCCGCCGACGAAAAACGGGGCATCCGCCGAGGATGTCCCGTTGCTCCTGAGCCGACCTCCGAAGAGTCGGGAGCCCGCCGTGCGTTTAGCAGTTCATCGCACCGCAGCAGTGGATGACCTGGCCGCTCACGTAGGACGAGAGGTCCGATGCGAGGAAGAGCGCCACCTTGGCGACATCCTCCGGCGTACCGCCGCGACGCAGCGGAATCTGCTTGCACCAGTTCTCCTTCACCTCGTCCGAAAGCTGGTTGGTCATGTCGGTGATGATGAAGCCCGGGGCGATGCAGTTGGCACGGATGCCGCGGGGACCCATCTCCTTGGCAATCGACTTGGCCAGGCCAATCATACCGGCCTTCGAGGCCGAGTAGTTGCACTGACCGGCATTGCCGCTCACGCCCACAACCGACGACATGTTGATAATCGAACCGCTGCGCTGACGTGCCATGACGGGCACAACGGCGTGGATAAAGTTGAATGCCGACTTGAGGTTCACCGTCAGCACGGCGTCCCACTGAGCCTCCGACATGCGCATCATCAGACCGTCCTTCGTAATGCCGGCGTTGTTGACCAGAATGTCGATGCGGCCGAACTCCTTCACGATTTCGTCGATGACCTTGTGGGTCTCTTCGAAGTTGGCGGCGTTCGACGCATAGCCCTTGGCCTTGACACCCAGGGCGGCGATTTCGGCTTCGGTAGCCTTGCCGTTCTCGTCGATTACCAGGTCCGTAAACGCGATGTTCGCACCCTCCTTGGCGAACTGCAGAGCGATGGCCTTGCCAATACCGCGGGCTGCACCCGTGATGACGGCGACCTTGCCTTCGAGTAATTTCATAGTTATTTTGTTTTTGGTAAAATCCGATTTTGCACGACAAAGATAAGAAAAATATTTTAATGCGCTTTCTCCGAGCGGGAAATTGCCGAATATTACTATCTTTGTACAATCGCTCGGCAACCTCTTCGGGCCGAACACCGGAGGGCCGGACGGGGAGGGCCGGAGGGCCGAAAGGCGAGGGCTGGACGGCAGGACCGTAAAGCCGGACGGCGGAGACCGGACGGCAGAAAACAGAGGCCGGATGGCTGGAACCGGACGACAGGAGGCAGGCCGCCGGAGCGAGCGACGAAACGGAACGCATTGAAATCCTTTCAAATAAAAACAGACATGAAAAGAGACACCCAGATTTTCGACCTGATTGCCGCCGAGCGCAGTCGTCAGATGCGCGGCATCGAACTCATCGCATCGGAGAACTTCGTCAGCGACCAGGTCATGGAGGCCATGGGCTCGGTCCTCACGAACAAGTATGCCGAAGGCTATCCCGCCGCCCGCTACTACGGCGGCTGCGAAGTGGTCGACAAGGTCGAGTCGCTGGCCATCGAGCGCATCTGCCGGCTCTACGGCGCCGAATACGCCAACGTCCAGCCCCACTCGGGAGCGCAGGCCAACATGGCGGTATTCTTCGCCGTGATGCATCCGGGCGACACCTTCATGGGACTCGACCTCGCACACGGAGGCCACCTCTCGCACGGTTCGCCGGTCAACATGTCGGGCAAGTACTTCAAGGCCGTCGGCTACCAGCTCGATGAGGCCACGGGCCGCATCGACTACGACGCCATGGAGCGCAAGGCGCTGGAGTGCAAGCCCAAACTCATCGTCGGCGGCGCTTCGGCCTATTCGCGCGAATGGGACTACAAGCGCATGCGCGAAATCGCCGACAAGGTGGGTGCGCTGCTGATGATTGACATGGCCCACACGGCCGGTCTCATCGCCGCCGGGCAGCTCGACAACCCCGTGAAGTATGCCCACATCGTCACCTCGACCACCCACAAGACGCTGCGTGGTCCGCGCGGCGGCATCATCCTCATGGGCAAGGACTTCGACAATCCGTGGGGCCTCACCACGCCGAAGGGTGTCATCAAGAAGATGTCGCAGATTATCAACGCGGCCGTATTCCCGGGCATCCAGGGCGGTCCGCTCGAGCACGTCATCGCCGCCAAGGCCGTAGCCTTCGGCGAGGCGCTGGAGCCCAGCTACAAGGAGTACCAGACGCAGGTGCAGAAGAACGCCCGCGCAATGGCCGAGGCCTTCATCAAGCGCGGCTACAAGATTGTATCGGGCGGTACGGACAACCACCTGATGCTGGTCGACCTGCGCACCAAGTTTCCCGAGCTGACCGGCAAGCTGGCCGAGAAGTGCCTCGTGGCGGCCGACATCACGACCAACAAGAACATGGTTCCGTTCGACACCCGTTCGCCGTTCCAGACCTCGGGTCTGCGCTTCGGTACGCCGGCCATCACCACCCGCGGACTGAAGGAGAACGAGATGGACTACATCGTCGGGCTGATTGACCGCGTGCTCAACGACCCCGAGAACGAGGAGAACATCGCAGCCGTGCGCCGCGACGTCAACGCACTGATGGCCAACTATCCGCTCTTCGCGTGGTAGCATGAAGGAGGTCATTGCGTTCCTCAGGGAGCTGCACGACAACAACAACCGGGAGTGGTTCGACGCTCACCGGGCCGAGTGGAAGCGCGTGAAAACGCGCTTCGCCGGTTTTACGGAGCAGCTCATCGACGGCATTTCGTCATTCGACCCCTCCGTTCGCGGGCTGCGCGTGCAGGACTGCACCTACCGCATTGCGCGCGACACGCGCTTCAGCCCCGACAAGAGGCCCTACAAGGAGCACATCGGCGCCTACATCGCCCCGGGCGGCAAGAAGTCGGGCTATGCCGGCTACTACTTCCATGTGGAGCCCGACACCGGCGAAGGCTCTACCTACGGACACATGCTGGCCGTGGGGCTCTACTGCCCCGAGCCGGTGGTGCTGCACTCGGTGCGCGACGAGATTTTCGACAACGGCGCCGAGGTCGAGCGGACCATCCGCCAGGCCGACGCATTCACGCTCTGCCGCGACAACGCGCTGCGCCGCACGCCGAAGGGCTTCCCGTCGGGCAGCCCCTACGACGAGCTGTTGCGCCTCAAGGAGTTCCTGCTCGAACGGCGCATGACGGAGCGCGAGCTGCTCGACGGGCGGCTGCTGGAGTTCACGCTCGAGCGGATGCGCCAGACGCAGCCCTTCGTGGCGCTGCTCAACCGGGCGGTGCGCTACGCCTTCGAGGAGATGCGCTGACGCGGCAAACAGGTCACCACAAAGAGAACGAGGGCGGGGTTTCGACCCCGCCCTCGTTGCATATATCCACATCCGATGCGCGACCCGACAGGACCTCCGCCCGCCGTCCCGCAAGGCACGGTCAGCGCACGTAGCGCTTCATCTGCTCAACCAGTGCCGCACTGCCCGCCACGGGCGAGACGCCGCGGTCGGCGCGCAGCGACTCGACAACGCCGCCTGCCTCGATGACGAGCAGCGACGCCGCGCAGACATCCCACTCGTGGAGGTTCAGCTCCCAGAAACCGTCGAGCATCGCCGCCGCCACGCACGACAGGTCGTAAGCCGCAGCCCCCATCCGGCGCACGTCGCGCACATGGGGGAGGATTCGGGCGACGTTGTCGCTGTTGTTGTCGGGATTCTCGCTCTTGTCGTAAGGGAATCCCGTTGCAACGACCGAGCAGTCAAGGCGCTGCTTCGTCGAGACGTGCAGCCGTACGGGCTCTCCGTCGCCGCGCCGGCACCAGGCCCCTCCGCCGCGCACGGCAGTGAAGAGCTCGCGCAGATAGGGGGCATAGACCACCCCGACGACCGTCTCGCCCCGGTATTGCAGCGCAATTGAGACGCAGAAGACGGGCAGCCCCTGGCTGTAGTTGGTCGTACCGTCCAACGGGTCGACCACCCAGCGCCACTCGCTCGCGGCATCGCCGCGCGCGCCGCCCTCTTCGCCCAGAATCGCATGCGTAGGGTAGCGCTCCAGAATGCTCCGGACGATGAGCTCCTCACTTTCGCGGTCGGCACGCGTCACCACATCCGAGACGTTCGACTTGGTCTTCATGGCCAGGTCGTCGCCGCGGAAGTAGGAGAGCTGGATGCGTCCCGCCTCGCGGGCCATCCCTACGGCAAAATCCAGATACTCCTCGAACATGGCGCGCTACCGCAACTCGGCGAAATACTTGTAGAACAGCGGAATGGTCTCCATGCCGCGGAAGAACTGGTCAAGGCCGTAGCTCTCGTTGGGCGAATGAATCGCATCCTGGCCCAGACCGAAGCCCATGAGCAGCGACTTGATGCCCAGAATCGACTCGAAGCCGCTGATGACGGGAATCGAACCGCCCGAGTAGAAGGGGAGCGGCTTCTTGCCGAAGGTCTCCTCGACGGCCCGCTCGGCCGCCTTGTAGGCGGGCATGTCGGTGGGAGCCACATAGGGCATGCCGCCGTGCAGCGCCTTGACGCGCACCTTCACGCACTTGGGGGCCACGGCCTCGAAGTGACGCTGGAACAGCTCGCCGATTTTGTGGTAATCCTGGTGGGGCACCAGACGCATCGAAATCTTGGCCGAAGCCTTCGAGGGGATAATCGTCTTGGTTCCCTCCTCGATGTATCCGCCCCAGATGCCGTTGACGTCGAGCGAGGGGCGCACGCCCGTACGCTCCAGAGTCGTATAGCCGGCCTCACCCGCCAGCTCCTCGACATCGAGCGCACGCTTGTAGGCCTCGGCGTCGAACGGTGCGCGGTTGAAGGCCTCTCGCTCGGCGGGGGTCAGCTCGCGCACGTCGTCGTAGAATCCCGGAATCGTCACCCGGCCCTGGTCGTCGATAAGGTCGGCTACCAGCCGCGCCAGCACGTTGGCCGGATTGGCCACCGCACCGCCGTAGAGGCCCGAGTGCAGGTCGTGGTCGGGCCCCGTCACCTCGACCTCCATGTAGGCCAGACCGCGCAGGCCGCAGGTAATCGACGGCGTATCCATCGAGAGCATCGAGGTGTCCGAGACCAGAATGATGTCGGCCTTGAGCAGCTCGCGGTGCTGCTCGCAGAAGGCGTAGAGGCTTGCCGAACCAATCTCCTCCTCACCCTCGAGCATGAACTTGACGTTGCAGGGGAGCGTTCCCGTGGCGCACATCGCCTCGAAGGCCTTGGCGTGCATGAAGAGCTGTCCCTTGTCGTCGTCGGCACCGCGGCCCCAGATGCGGCCGTCGCGAATCACCGGTTCGAAGGGCTCGGTGTTCCACTCCTCGCGCGGGTCGACCGGCATGACGTCGTAGTGGCCGTAAACCAGCACGGTGGGCGCCGCATCCGACACCCGCTTCTCGGCATAGACCACCGGATTGCCAGCCGTCTCCATCACCTCGGCACGGTCGGCGCCCGAACGCTTGAGCGATGCGGCCAGCCACTCGGCGCAGCGGCGCATGTCGGGCTTGTGCTCCGACTGGGCGCTGATGGAAGGAATCCTCAGCAGCTCGAACAACTCGTTGAGGAACTGTTCCTTGTGCTCCTCGACATACTTTTTTGCTTTATCCATACTCGTGTGTTATTTTGCGATTTTACGGAGTTCGTAGTAGGGTGCCTGCTCCCCGTCGAGCGGCTTGCGGTCGGCATCGAGCTTGAGCAGACGCTCCCCGTCCAACTTGTAATAGAGGGCCACGCCGTCGTCCTCGGGCTGGAGCGTCAGCACATCGCCCTCGACCATATAGGGGCCGCGGTCCGTGAAAATGCCTTCGCGCTCGATGTAGTTCCACGTCTGCTCGTAGCGGCCGTCGGGGGAGAGCGTGAGCGTCAGTTCGATGCCCGGGCAGTCGGCCGCAGGGACCGTACCCCGGTAAGTGCCGCAGTAGGCGGGGGCCTCCGCAGCCGCGGTCTCCGCAGCGGGAGCGGCCTCAGTCGCCGCACTCTTTTTGGTCGCATTGCCTCCGCAGGCGACCAGCAGGAGCGCCGCAGCGCTCCACATCCAGATTTGTCTCCGATTCATGGTCGTCATTCGTTGATTTGAGTTTTACAGGTTGCAGATTTGCTTGATTTCGCCGATAAAACGCTGCGCCAGCGCATCGGCCTCCTCCATCGACTTCGCCTCGGTATAGACGCGGATGATGGGCTCGGTATTCGACTTGCGCAGGTGCACCCAGTTCTCCGCGAAATCAATCTTTACGCCGTCGATATCGTTCACCTTCTCACCGGCATAGCGGGCCTTTATCTCACGCAGCACTTTATCCACGTCGATGGCCGGCGTCAGCTCGATTTTGTTCTTCGAGGCGTAGTAGGCCGGATAGGTGGCGCGCAGCTGCGTCATGGTCATGCCGCACTTGGCCAGATGGGTCAGGAAGAGGGCCGTACCCACCAGTGCGTCACGGCCGTAGTGCAGCTCGGGATAGATGACTCCACCGTTGCCCTCGCCGCCGATGACGGCGCCGACCTCCTTCATCTTCGCCACGACGTTCACCTCGCCGACGGCCGAAGCGTAGTAACGACCACCGTGATGCTCCGTCACGTCGCGCAGCGCACGCGACGAGCTGAGATTCGAGACCGTATTGCCCACCTTGTGCGACAGCACGTAGTCGGCCACGGCCACCAGCGTATACTCCTCGACGAACATCGTGCCGTCCTCGTTGACGAAGGCCAGACGGTCGACGTCGGGGTCGACCACGATGCCCAGGTCGGCCTTTTCGCGGACAATGACCTGTGCGATTTGGGTCAGGTTCTGCGGCAGCGGCTCCGGGTTGTGGGCAAATTCGCCCGTCGGCTCGCAGTTGAGCTCGACCACCTCACACCCCAGACGGCGCAGCAGCTCGGGCATCACGATGCCGCCCACCGAGTTGACGGCGTCGACGACCACCTTGAACTTCCGGGCGCGGACCGCCTCCACGTCGACCAGCGGCAGCGCCAGCACCTGCTCGATGTGGCGCTCGTTGTACGACTCGCGCGAAACGACGTGACCGATGCCGTCGATTTCGGGATAGGCGAAATCCTCCTCCTCGGCCATCGCAAGCACACGCTTGCCCTCGGCGTCGCTCAGGAACTCACCTTCGCCGTTGAGCAGCTTCAGGGCGTTCCACTGGCGCGGGTTGTGCGACGCGGTGATGATGATGCCGCCGTCGGCCTTGTGCGCCGTGACGGCCAGCTCCGTTCCGGGCGTGGTGCAGAGCCCGACGTTCACCACGTCGACGCCGCAGCCGAGCAGCGTTCCCTCGACCAGATTGGCCACCATTTCACCCGATATGCGGGCGTCGCGGCCGATGACGATGGTCAGCTTCCGACCGGGGTTGCGCTCGGCAATCAGACGGGCGTAGGCCGTCGTGAACTTCACCACGTCGAGCGGCGTGAGGTTGTCGCCCGCATGTCCTCCGATGGTTCCCCGAATGCCGGAGATGGATTTAATCAAAGTCATGATTCTCTGAGAGTTTATTAAAATATGTTATACGTATTTGCAAGAATTTGCCGGTTGATTGTTTTGTTATTCGAGGTAAAATTATTACTTTTATGCCAATTATAAAAATAAAAAAAGAGGCTACCATGAGAACAATCCCACCTTCCGAATTGATTATCAACGACGACGGCTCGATTTTCCACCTTCATCTGCATCCCGGACAGGTTGCGCCCACCGTTATCCTGGTCGGCGACCCGGGCCGCGTGGCCATGGTGGCCGAGTTCTTCGACTCGCGCGAGTGCGAAGTAACCAACCGCGAATTCCACACCGTGACGGGCACCTACCGCGGCAAGCGCATGACCGTCCTCTCGACGGGTATCGGCATCGGCAACATCGACATCTCGGTCACGGAGCTCGACGCGCTGGTCAACGTCGACTTCGCCACCCGCCAGGAGAAGAGCGAAAAGCAGCGGCTGACACTCGTGCGTCTGGGCACCTCGGGGGCGCTGCAGCCCGACATCCGCGTAGGGGAGTTCGTCTTCTCGCGCACGTCGGTCGGCTTCGACGGACTGCTCAACTACTACAAGGGACGCAACGACGTCTGCGACCTGGCCATCGAGCAGGCCTTCATGCGCCACACCGGCTGGAACGAACTGCTGCCGAAGCCCTACTTCATCGATGCCGACCGGACGCTCTTCGAGCACTTCCGCGACACGACGCGCGAGGGCATCACCATCGCCGCCCCGGGCTTCTACGCACCGCAGGGTCGCTGGGTGCGGCTCGAACCGCAGGACATCCACCTGAACGAGAAAATCGAGTCGTTCGAGTATGAGGGGCGCCGCATCACCAACTTCGAGATGGAGGGCTCGGCACTGGCCGGACTCGCCGCCCTGATGGGCCACCGCGCCGCCACCATCTGCACGATTATCGCCCAGCGCGTGGCGCTCGACGCCTGCACGGACTACAAGCCCTTCGTACGGAAGATGGTCGCCATGGCGCTCGACAAGCTTGCCGAGCTGGAATAGCCCCGATGCGCGCCGTCCGCGCAGCCGCCGGGGCCCCGCCCCAAAAGACAAGAAGCAAGTAGAAAAAGAAATAAGTAAAAACACGCAAGACATGAAATTCACCGTATCAAGTTCGGCCCTGCTCTCGCTGCTCGCAACCACGGGCAAGGTCATCAGCAACAAGAATACGCTGCCGATTCTCGACTACTTCCTCATGGAGCTCAACGGCAACGAACTGAAAGTCACCACCTCGGACCTCGAAACCACGCTCATCGGCTCCATCACGGTCGACAGCGTCGAGAGCGAGGGCACCATCGCCGCCCCGGGCAAACTGATGCTCGACTCGCTGAAGGAGTTCCCCGAGCTGCCGCTGACCATCGACGTGAACGACAAGAGCTGGGAAATCAAAATCAACTGGAAGAGCGGCTCCCTGTCGATTCCCGGCGCCAGCGCCGTGAGCTATCCCGCCGTTCCGACGCTCAGCGCCGAGAAGAAGGAGCTCGAGCTCGACGTCGACGTGCTGGTCAACGGCATCAACAAGACGATTTTCGCCACGGCCGACGACGAGCTGCGTCCCGTCATGAACGGCATCTTCATCAACTTCAGCCCCACGGCGCTCACCTTCGTCGGAACCGACGCCCACAAGCTGGTGAAGTATGAATCGGAGCGCGAGACCGACATCAACGCCTCGTTCATCCTGCCCAAGAAGCCGGCCAACCTGCTCAAGTCGGTGCTGCTCAAGGAGGAGGATGCCATCAAGGTGGCCTTCGATTCGAAGAACGCCCTCTTCACGCTCAAGAACCACACGCTCGTCTGCCGGCTCATCGAGGGCAACTACCCGAACTACAACGCCGTCATCCCGGCCAACAACCCCAACAAGGTGCTCGTCGACCGCATCGAACTGGTCAACGGCATCAAGCGCGTGGCCGTCTGCTCGAACCCGACGACCAACCTCATCCGCATGGACATCGAGGAGAACCGCATCAACCTCACGGCACAGGACATCGACTTCTCGGTGTCGGCCAACGAGACGATTTCGTGCAGCTACGACGGACAGCCCATCACCATCGGCTTCAAGTCGACCTTCCTGGTCGAGATTCTCTCCAACATCGAGACTCCGACGGTGGTCATCGAACTGGCCGACTCGACGCGCGCCGGCGTCTTCAAGCCCGTATACGACGAGAAGCAGAGCAACACGTCGCTCATGCTGCTCATGCCGATGATGATTAACGCATAGGGAGGGCGCCGATGAAACTCAAGCTCAAACGGCCCATCGTCTTCTTCGACCTCGAAACCACGGGGGTCGACGCCTCGAAGGACCGCATCGTCGAGGTGTCGATGATTAAGATTATGCCCGACGGCGAGGAAATCTGCAAGACGCGCAAGCTCAACCCGGGGATGCACATCCCCGAGGAGGCGACGGCCATCCACGGCATCACGGACGAGGATGTGAAGGATTGCCCGACCTTTGCCCAGGTGGCCAAGTCGCTCGCGCAGTTCCTACAGGGGTGCGACTTCGGCGGCTTCAACTCCAACCGCTTCGACCTGCCGCTGCTCGTCGAGGAGTTCATGCGTGCGGGCGTCGAGGTGGACTTCAAGCGCCGCCGCTTCATCGACGTGCAGAACATCTTCCACAAGAAGGAGCAGCGCACGCTGGTGGCCGCCTACAAGTTCTACTGCGACAAGGACCTTACAGACGCCCACTCGGCCGAAGCCGACACGCGGGCGACCTATGAGGTGCTGCAGGCGCAGCTGGACCGCTATCCCGACCTGGAGAACGACGTCGATGCTCTGGCCGAATACTCCTCGCGGGGTGAATCGGCCGACTATGCGGGCCGCATTCTCTACAACGAGAAGGGCGAGGAGGTCTTCGGGTTCGGCAAGTACAAGGGGCGTTCGGTGGCGGAGGTCTTCGCCCACGAACCGAGCTACTACGCCTGGATGATGAACGGCGACTTTCCGCTCTATACCAAGCGGGTCATCACCGAAATCCGCTGCCGCGAAAAAACGAAATGAACAGGAAGATGAAGCGACTTTGTGCGACCCTGCTGCTGTTAGGCACCCTCTGCTGCGCCCACGCGGCCGAGAAATCGCCGACAATCGTCTATATCAACGGCTCGAAGTACTACATCCACACCGTGCAGGCGGGCGAGACGCTCTACTCGCTCGCCCGTGAATACGGAGTGGGGGAGCAGGTGATTGTCGAGAACAACCCCTCGGTTGCCCAGGGGCTGAAGGCCGACGCGCGGCTCAAGATACCGTTCATGGCCGAGGCCCCGGAGGCCAAACCCTCGGAGCGCAAGCTGAAGAAGACCTTTGACATGCACTACGTCCGCAAGGGCGAGACGCTCTACGCCATCTCGCGCCGCTACGCCATCTCCATCCAGACCATCCTCGAGGACAACCCCAACCTCGACCCCACCCATCTGCGCCCCGACGAGCGGATTCTGATTCGCCGCAAGGAGAGCGGCAAGGGGAGTGAAGCACAACGGCAGGCCGAGTGGGAAGCCTACCGCACGGCGCTGAACAGCGTCGCCGAAAAGGGCTATGCCTACCACATCGTGCGCCCGGGCGAAACCTTCTACTCGCTCTCGCGCCGCTTCGGCACGACCGAAGAGGAGCTCTCGCGGCTCAACAACGGACTGCAGCCCGCCGACCTGAAGGCCGGAGCGATGCTCAAGATTCCGAGCGACGAGCCGGCAGCCCCGGCCCCGGCCGTCGATTCGCTGAGCGTTGCGCACCCCGACTCGGCCGCCGCACGGCAGCTTCCCGAGGTCACGTTCCGCGCCCTGCGCCGCTCCGAGCCGCTCGATGTCGCCCTGATGCTCCCCATCTCGGTCAAGGGTCGCGCCAACAGCAACTACCTCGAATTCTACCAGGGCTTCCTGCTGGGGCTCGAGCAGGTGAAGCAGCGTTACGGATACTCGGTCGAGCTCACCTTCTATAATACGGGCCGCGACTCGGCCGCCATCGACCGCATCGTCTCCTCGCCCGACTTCGCTCGCAACCGGCTCATCGTGGGCCCGGTCTACGAGGATGAGCTCTATCCCGTGGTCCGCTACGCCGAGGAGCACGACGTCCCGGTGGTCACGCCGCTGGCCAACATCGAGGCGCTCCACAGCGACGCCCTCTTCCAGATGGCGGCCGACCCGGCGCTCAAGTACAACAAGGTGGCCGAACTGCTCAACGGCAACCGCCGCGTGACGCTCATTTACGCGGGCAGCACCGACAAGGAGTTCGAGCAGGAGGTGCTCGCGCTGCTGGGCGACCGACCCTTCACGCGCTACAACTACCGCTACGAACACCCCTCCGTCCGCGGGGCCAACAGCCCGAGCGACCTCACGCCGCTGCTGCAGAACAAGGAGGAGAACGTCTTCGTCATCATGGCCGAGAACGAGGTCGACGTCGACCGCATCCTGGCGGCTATCGCCTCGGCCGATACGAGCATCACAAGCCGCGGCCTGACGGCGCCGTCGTTCGTCGTGCTGGGCAACGCCCGCTGGCACCGCTTCGGCAACATCGACCGCACGATGTTCTTCAAGGACCGTCTGGTCTTCGTCTCGACCTACCACGCCAAGCGCGACGCCGAGGTTATCGCCTCGTTCGACAGCGACTACATCCGTGCCTTCGGGGCGCTGCCGACGCTCTACTCCTACCGTGGGTACGACGCGGCGATGATTTTCTGCCCCGCCATGTACGGCGACATCGAAAACGACCTGGAGAATACCACCTACACGCCGCTGCAGACGACCTACCGCTTCCAGCGCGAGGAGGGGGGCAGCCACGTGAACCGCAACTGGACCCGGGTCAACTACAACAGCGACTATACCATCACCATCGAATAACGCCATGGCCTCACTGACGAACGGCATTCCCGAAAAGACCATCGAGCGGCTGAGCGAATACCGCCGCACGCTGCTCTCGTGCCACAAGCAGGGCATCACGCACATCTTCTCCCACGTGCTTGCGGGCATCCACGGCATCACGGCCGTGCAGGTGCGCCGCGACCTGATGCTCATCGGCTTCTCGAGCGACACGAAGAAGGGCTACGACGTGCAGGTGCTCATCGAATACATCGGCAAGATTCTCGACAGCCCGTCGCCGATGAACATCGCCGTGCTGGGTATGGGCCATCTGGGCCAGGCCATCACCAAGTACTTCAACGGCAAGGGGCTCAATCTGAAAATCACGGCCGCCTTCGACGTCGACCCCGAGAAGGTGGGCAAGACCATCGACGGCATTCCCTGCTACCACATGGATTCGTTCGAGGAGATTGCCGAGGAGCGCGACATCAGCATCGTGATTGTCTCCTCGCCGACGAAGGTGGCCCCGCAGCTCGTCCTGCCCATCATCAATGCGGGCATCCGCGGCGTGCTGAACTTCACCTCCACGCCGCTCAACTTCCCGCAGGGCATCATCGTCGAGAACTACGACATCACCACACTGCTCGAAAAGGTCGCCTACTTCGTCAAGGAGTCCGAGGAGAACAGCAACAACAGCTGAACGGCACGATGAGGGTATTCTACGGTTTCGATGCACTGCCGCGGTTCCGCGAGCCGGCCGTGACGGTGGGTTCGTTCGACGGTGTTCATCTGGGTCATCAGGCGCTGCTTGCACGGCTGTGCGAGGAGGCCCGCGCCACGGGCGGCGAGAGCATCGTGCTGACGTTCGACCCCCATCCGCGCATCACGCTGGAGCGCACCGACGGGTTCCGCCAGCTGACGACGCTCGACGAAAAGCTCGCGCTGCTCGAACGTCTGGGCATCGACGACGTGATTGTCATTCCCTTCGACCGCGCCTTCAGCGCCCTCTCGGGCCGGGAGTTCATCGAGCGCTACCTCAAGGGGCGCATCGGCACGCGGACGCTCGTCGTCGGCTACAACCACCGCTTCGGCCACGACCGCTACGACTGCCGTACGGCAGCGGACTGCGGACTGAGGATTGTCCAGGTGGACGAGCGCGAAGTGGAGGGACACCACGTCAGCTCGACGGTCATCCGGCGGCTACTCGACGCGGGCGATACGGCCGAGGCGGAGCGGCTGCTCGGACATCCGGTACAGGTTACGCCGCGCCCCGCACAAAAGCCGTAGGCACAGAGCCGGCGGGCAATACATTCCTACGCAAGACGAACAACACACGATAAATCAATGCTTTCACACGATTGTCAAATCCGGGTCTGGTACAAGCATACCGACCAGATGGCCATCTGCCACCATTCGAACTACATCTGCTACTACGAGGCGGCACGCAGCGAACTGATGCGGGCGCTGGGCATGTCCTTTGCCGAGGTGGAGCGGCGCGGCATCATGATGCCGATTCTCGAGGTGCAGTCGAAGTACCGCAAGCCGGCCTACTACGACGAGCTGCTCACCGTGCGGATTATCCTCCGCGAGCTCCCCTCGACGCGCGTCAACTTCTTCTACGAAATCTACAACGAGCGGGGCGAACTCATCAACACGGGCATGACGCAGCTGGGCTTCATCCACAGCGACACGCGCCGTCCGTGCCGCTGTCCGGAGTGGTACCTCGACCTGCTGCGCAGCCGCTGGGTCGAAGAGTAACCCGGGAGGGCAGCCGGCCGTAACCGCACAAAAAAAAGGAGACGTTCACCCGCAGGTGAACGTCTCCTTTACATATGTCCCGACCGGGAACTACTTCTCAATGAGCGAAATCGAACGCTGGATGAAGTCCGTCAGGTTCTTGCCCTTCAGCATGCCGTTGGTCAGCAGCGCCAGGTCGATAATCTGCTTTACGAGCTTGTTGCCGGCACCGATTTCGCGCAGCCGCTCGTCGCGCTCGTCACGCAGCGTGACGACCTTCTTCGAGAGCTCCTCGCGCATCAACTTCTCCTCGGCCGTGAGGTCGGCCTCCTTCTTCTCCTTGATGACCTCCTCGAAGCGCTTCTCCTCGGCAACGGCGGCGTCGATTTTCTTGGTCGTCGTCTTGAGCTTGTCGCCGTAGGCCTTCTCGACATCGGCCAGGATGTCGATGACAATCGGGTGGTTGGCATTCACGGCAATGGTGAACGAGTCGGGCATCTGGCCGTAGAACTGGCTCATGCCGCCGCCGCTCACGCGGGCCATCTCCTTCATACGACGCATGAACTCGTTCTGGGTGATGACCACAGGCGCCTCGTCGGGCGACATCGCCTCGAAGGAGATGTTGTAGTGAATTTTCTCGTCCTTGGGCATCTGGCTCTCGAAGACGGGACGCATCAGCTCCTGCTGCGCCTCGGTGAGCGACATCTTGAGGGCATCCTCCTTCTGAATCAGCTTCTCCACAACGTCGCTGTCCACACGCTCGAAGCGGCAGTCGGTGTGCTTCGACTCGTACCAGTTGATGTAGTGGCTGTCGAGCTGTCCGTCGAGCACCAGCACGTCGTAGCCCTTGCTCTTGGCCGACTCGAGGAAGGCGTGCTTCTCCTCGGGGTCATCCACATAGAGGAAGATGAGCGTCTTGTTCTTGTCGGTCTGGTTCTCCTTGACCAGGTCGGTATACTCCGTTGCGGTGAAGTACTTGCCGTCGACATTCTTCCAGAGCATGAACTCCTGCGCCTTCTCGGCGAACTTCTCGTCCGTGAGGATTCCATACTCGATGAAAATCTTCAGGTCGTCCCACTTCGACTCGTAGTCGGCACGCATCGTGGTGAAGAGCTCCTTCAGACGGTCGGCCACCTTGCGGGTGATGTAGCTCGAAATCTTCTTCACGTTGGCATCGCTCTGCAGGTAGCTGCGCGATACGTTCAGCGGGATGTCGGGCGAGTCGATGACACCGTGCAGCAGCGTCAGGTACTCGGGAACGATACCCTCGACCTGGTCCGTCACGTAGACCTGATTCGAGTAGAGCTGAATCTTGTTCTTCTGAATCTCGAAGTTGTTGCGAATCTTCGGGAAGTAGAGGATACCGGTCAGGTGGAACGGGTAGTCGATGTTCAGATGGATGTAGAAGAGCGGGTCTTCGCCCGTGGGGTAGAGCTCGTGGTAGAACTCCTTGTACTGCTCGGGCGTGATGTCCGAAGGCTTGCGCGTCCACAGCGGGTCGGTATCGTTGATGATGTTGTCCTTCTCCGTGTCGACGTACTTGCCGTCCTTCCACTCCTTGACCTTGCCGAAGGCGATGGGCACGGGCAAGAAGCGGCAATACTTGCGCAGCAGCTCCTCGACCTTCGAATCCTCGGCATACTCGAGCGTATCGTCGGCCAGATGGAGCACGATGGTCGTACCGCGGTCACGCTGCTCGTCGGTCTCTTCCATCTCGAACTCGGGCGAGCCCTCGCAGCTCCAGTGCACGGTCTTGGCACCCTCGCGGTAGGAGCGGGTGAAGATTTCGACCTTGTCGGCCACCATGAACGACGAGTAGAAGCCCAGTCCGAAGTGACCGATAATCGCCTGATTCTTGTACTTCTCCATGAACTCCTCGGCACCCGAGAAGGCAATCTGGTTGATGTAGCGCTCGACCTCGTCGGCCGTCATGCCCACGCCGCGGTCGGTTACCGTGAGGGTCTTGGCCGCCTTGTCGGCCGCCACGCGAATCGTCAAATCGCCCAATTCACCCTTCACCTCGCCAATCGACGAGAGGGTCTTGAGCTTCTGCGTGGCATCCACCGCATTGGAAATCAGCTCGCGCAGGAAGATTTCATGGTCCGAATAGAGGAACTTCTTGATTACGGGGAATATGTTTTCCGTCGTAACTCCGATTTTTCCGTTTTTCATAGCTTTATCGTTGAATTATATTTTTTTCGTCGACCCGACATGCTTCAAACTGTATGCCAGCAGCCTTTCCATGACAGAATGTCAGCCGCGACTGCCAAAAGCGCACAGCATATTGACCGGATGCGAACAAACGAGTATCTTTGCATGACAACCCAATCAAACGATACGACCCTGGATTTTCTGCAAATTGCCAAACGGCGGTACGCATGCCGCCAATATCAGGACCGGAAGGTCGAACCCGAGAAGCTCGAGGCGATTCTCGAGGCGGGCCGCGTCGCCCCCACGGGAGCCAACCGGCAGCCGCAGCGGCTCATCGTCGTCGAATCGGCCGAGGGCATGGAGCACCTGGCGCGCTGCACGCGCGATTTCAAGGCCCCCTGCGCCATCATCGTCTGCGCCGACACCGACGAGGTGTGGTGCCGCAAATACGACGGCAAGAAAATCGGCGACATCGACGCCTCCATCGTCACCGACCACATGATGCTCATGGCGGCGAGCCTCGGCCTCGACACGCTTTGGGTCTGCATGTTCAAGCCCGACGCCGTGCGCGAGGAGTTTGCGCTGCCGCCCCACGTCGAGCCGGTCAACATCCTCTTCATCGGCTACGGAGCCGGCGAGCCGGCCTCTCCTGAACGGCACGACCAGACGCGCAAGCCGCTCTGCGAAACGGTCTTCCACGAGACCTACGGCGCGAAATAAGCCGCACGCCGCAGCATCAGAACGCAACAAACCCCGCCTTCTTTCCAGAAAGGCGGGGTTTGCGTTTGATTGCCGGGGTCCGACCCGATGCAGGCCGTTACTCCTGCCGGGCGGTCAATTACCATACGGGCTCACACCGACTTCCGGGCCCACAGACGGAAGCGCATCCGCCACTTGCCGCCGGGTTCGATGGCCCGGAAGCCATGTTCGGCCGGATTGGCGGCGTTGGGGGCATCGGTCCACCACGACTGCGGCTCGGGGCAGCAGTAGGGTACATGCCCGCCGTTGTTCCAGAGCGTCCAGTAGATGGTCTGTTCGTCGGCTTCGTAGAAGGTCCGTACCCCCGTCCGGAGGTTCTCGACCAGCGCTCCGCGGAAGGGGCGCCCGTCGACGTCGATTTCACGCACGGTGAATGCAGCCTCGATGGGGTCGCACTCCGTCACGCGCAGCCCTTCGCTGCGCAGCCGGGCAAAGTTCTCGGGAAGGGCGAAGGTGCGCCCCGTCGGGATGTTGCGCCCGTTGAGCTCGACCTGCTCGCCGACGGCCATGCGGAGTACGTAATCCTCGGCTCCGCCGTCGGCGAAGGGAATCCGCATCGGCGTATGGAACCCCACACCTATGGGCATCGTCTCCCGGCTCCGGTTGGCGAAGAAGACCTCCTGCTCGAGGCCATCGGCCGTCAGGCGGAAGGATATCTTGCACTTGAACTCGTGCGGGAAGTCGCGGAAAATCGCGTCGTTGCCCGCATTGGAGTAGTAGCGGCACTCGAGGAATACCTCCTCGTCCGTCTCCCACGCCTTCGAGACGGCGAAGGGCTGACTCTTGAGGATTCCGTGGTGGTAATGGTGCTCCTTGACCTGCGTGATGGGCAGGTGGTAGGTGCGTCCGCCGAAGGTGAAGGTGCCGTCCGCAATACGGTTGGGCGGAAAGAGCACCGGCAGGCCGAAGACGTGGGGACGCCCCTTGAAGGTCTCGATTTCATCGGCCGCAGGGGTACGCAGAATCTCCACGCCGAGCCGCACGTTGGCCAGCCGCACAAGGTTGGCCCCGAAGCCCGGAATGAGCAGCGCCTCGTAGTCGCCCTTGCCGAACTCCACGGCCTGCAGCCCGTGCCAGTCGATACAGCGCAGCATCGCCTAGAGCAGCTTTTCGATTTTGGCGGCCAGCGCCTCCTTCGAGCAGGCGCCCACCTGCTTGTCGACCAGTTCGCCCTTCTTGAGGAAGATGATGGTCGGGATGTTGCGCACGCCGTACTTCATCGTCAGCTCGTCGTTCTCCTCGACGTCGCACTTGCCGACGAGCACGCGGCCCTCGTATGCGGCGGCCAGTTCGTCGACGATGGGCGACATCATGCGGCAGGGACCGCACCACTCGGCCCAGAAATCGATTACTACCGGAAGTTCCGAAGAGAGAACTTCCTGAACATTCTCCTTGTTGATTGCTAATGCCATAACTGTATGAATTTTAGTTTTATCGGTTTGTTTACATAATGGAATACCTGATGCTGTGGTCATCCAGATAGGAGACCAGTTCGCGGGTGATGCCCACCTTGTAGCTCTTCGAGAAGAGGTTGAGCGACACCTGCGATTCGCGGTCGTAGAGGTTCAGCCGCAGGACGGTCTGCCCCTTCGACTCCCGCACACGCGCCGCCAGCTCGTCGATGAGCGTGCGCGTCACCTCCTCGACGGGCAGCTGGACGTGCATCTCCTTGATGGACTCACTCAGCTCCGAGAGCTGCATCATCGAGACAATCTTGAACTCCAGCTCCTTGTCGTTGTAGGGACGCGGCTGCACCTTGCCCCGTATGAAGAGGAAGTAATCCGTATAGAGGTACTTGCGGAAATTCTCGTAATCCTTGCCGAAGAGGGCGAACTCGTGCGTTCCGTTGTAGTCCTCGAGCGTGAACTTGCCCCACGGCTTGCCGTTCTTCGTCAGCAGGTTCTGCACGCTGATGACCATGCCAGCCACCGCAATCTCCTGCCCCTTGAGCGCCTCGAGGTTCTGCAGTTCCGAGAGCTGCGTCTTGCACATGTTGCGCATGATGATGGCGTAGTCGTCGAGCGGATGGGCCGAGAGGTAGAGGCCGATGACCTCGCGCTCCTTGTTGAGCGTCTCGAGCTGGCTCCAGTCGGCGCAGGCCGGCACGAGCGGATGCTGTATGTCGACATGGTCGTCCCCGCCGAAGAGGCTCTGCTGGGCGTTGTTCTTCTCGACCTGGAAGCGCTGTCCGTAGCGCATCAGCTGCTCGAGGAAGGTCATGCCGCTGCTCTCGCGGGCATCCGCACCGAAGAACTTGCAGCGCGGGAAGCCCGAAATCGAGTCGAAGGCTCCGGCATAGGCCAGATTCTCGAGGCATTTTCGGTTGACCAGGCTGAAGTTGACCCGCTCGACAAAGTCGTAGATATCCTTGAAGCGGCCGTTCGCCTCGCGCTCGGCGATGATGCTGTCGACGGCCGCCTCGCCGACACCCTTCACGGCCGCCATGCCGAAGCGCACGTCGCCCGCCGCATTGGCCGAGAAGGTACGCATCGACTCGTTGATGTCGGGCCCGAGCACGCGGATGTCCATCCGCTTGCACTCGTTCATGTAGATGGTCAGCTGGTCGACGTTCGCCAGGTTTCGGCTCAGCACCGCCGCCATGTACTCCGACGGGTAGTTGGCCTTGAGGTAGGCCGTCTGGAAGGCGACCCACGAGTAGCACGTCGCGTGCGACTTGTTGAAGGCGTAGGAGGCGAACTTCTCCCAGTCGGCCCAGATTTTCTCGAGCACCTTGGGGTCGTGGCCGTTCTTCGTACCGCCGGCAATGAACTTGGGCTTCAGCGCGTCGAGCTTGTCCTTGAGCTTCTTACCCATCGCCTTGCGCAGCGTGTCCGACTCGCCGCGGGTGAAGTTGGCCAGAAGACGCGACAGCAGCATGACCTGCTCCTGGTAGACCGTCACGCCGTACGTATCCTTCAGATACTTCTCCATGACGGGGATGTCGTAGACAATCGGGCTGCGTCCGTGCTTGCGGGCGATGAAGTCGGGAATGTAGTCCATCGGGCCCGGACGGTAGAGGGCGTTCATGGCGATGAGGTCCTCGAAGGTCGAGGGCTGCAGCTCGCGCAGGTATTTCTGCATGCCGGCCGACTCGAACTGGAACGTGCCGACGGTGCGGCCCTCGCTGTAGAGCTTGTAGGTGGCCGGGTCGTTGATAATCGAGAAATCGTCGATGTCGACCTTGATGCCCTTCGTCTGGCGGATGTTCTCCAGCGCATCCTTGATGATGGAGAGGGTCTTCAGACCGAGGAAGTCCATCTTGATGAGGCCCGTATCCTCGATGACCGAACCCTCGTACTGCGTGACGAGCATCTTCTCGCCCGTCACCTTGTCGTCGGCCGTCGAGACGGGTACCCAGTCGGTGATGTCGTCACGGCAGATGATGGTGCCGCAGGCATGCACGCCCGTATTGCGGACGTTGCCCTCGAGCATCTTGGCATAGCGAATCGTATCGCGCAGCACGGGGTTGTCCGACTGCTCGGCCGCCTTCAGCTCGGGCACCAGCTCGATGGCCTGCGAGAGGTTCTTGACCGCCTTGCCGTCGGGCGTCTTGTCGGGCACCAGCTTGCACAGACGGTCCGATTCGGCGAGCATGAGCTTCTCGACGCGCGCCACATCCTTGATGGCCAGCTTGGTGGCCATCGTACCGTAGGTGATGATGTGTGCCACCTTCTCCTTGCCGTACTTCTGGGTCACCCAGTTGAGCACGCGGCCGCGGCCGTCATCGTCGAAGTCGACGTCGATATCGGGCAGCGAGATACGGTCGGGATTGAGGAATCGCTCGAACAGCAGGTCGTAGGCAATAGGGTCAATCTGCGTGATACCGAGGCAGTAGGCCACGGCCGAACCGGCCGCCGAACCACGGCCCGGACCCACCGATACGTCGAGCTCCTCGCGCGCCGCGCGGATGAAGTCCTGCACGATGAGGAAGTAGCCCGGGAAACCCATCGTCTTCATGATGTGCAGCTCGAACTTCAGCCGCTCGGACTGTTCGTCGGTCAGCTGCTCGCCGTAGCGCTTGTGGGCGCCAATCATCGTCAGATGGCCCAGATAGTCGGCCTCGAGCTTGATGCGGTAGAGCTTGTCATAGCCGCCCAGCTTCTCGATTTTCTTGCGGCCCTCCTCCTCCGACATCACCACGTTGCCGTGCTCGTCGCGCGTGAACTCGTCGTAGAGGTCCTGCTCCGTATAGCGGGCGCGGTACTCCTCCTCGGTGCCGAATTCGGCCGGAATCTCGAAGGTCGGCATGATGGGGGCGTGGTCAATCGAGTAGCACTCCACCTGATTGCAGATATCGACCGTCGTGGCCATCGCCTCGGGGTCGCTCTCGCCGAAGATGGAGGCCATCTCGGCCGTCGTCTTCAGCCACTCCTGCTTCGAGTAGAGCATGCGCTTGGGGTCGTCGAGGTCCTTGCCCGTCGAGAGGCAGATGAGGCGATCGTGCGCCTCGGCGTTATCCTCGTCGACGAAGTGCACGTCGTTCGTGCAGACCATCCTCACGCCGTACTTGGCCGCCAGGCGGCGCAGATGCTCGTTCACCTTCAGCTGCATGGGATAGGCCTCGTGGTTAGCGCGCTCGACGGTGGCCTTGTGCAGCTGCAGCTCGAGGTAATAGTCCTCGCCGAAGACACCCTTGTGCCAGCGAATCGACTCCTCGGCCTTATCGAAATCGTCGGCCGTAATGGCGCGCGGCACCTCGCCCGCCAGACAGGCCGAGCAGCAGATGAGCCCCTCATGGTACTTCTCGATTTCGGCGCGGTCGGTACGCGGGCGCATGTAGAAACCCTCGGTCCACGCCTTCGAGACGATTTTTATCAGGTTGTGGTAGCCCTTCAGATTCTTGGCCAGCAGGATGAGGTGGTAGCCGCTCTGGTCGGGCTTGCCCTCCTTGTCGCTCAGCCGGCGGCGCGCGACGTAGACCTCGCAGCCGATGATGGGCTTGAAGGCCATCTTGCGGTGCAGCTCCTCGAGCTGCCGCTCGCACGCGGCGATTTCGGCCGAAGCGTCGCCGCCGGCCGCCTCCGCCGTCCCTTCGCGAAGCTCCGCCAAACGTTTTTCGCACTCGGCAGCCTTGTCCTTGAGTTTGCCCTTGACCTTCTTGACGTAGTTGTAGAACTCCTTGATACCGAACATGTCGCCATGGTCCGTGATGGCGATTCCGGGCTGGCCGTCGGCCATGGCCTTGTCGACGAGGCGCTGGATGCTCGCCTGACCGTCGAGAATCGAATATTGGGAGTGTACGTGCAGATGGACGAACTGGGGCATTTCACTTCAGATTTTTCGTGAACAAAGATAACTCATTTTCCCGACAAAATCGGGAGCCGCTGTTGCATTTTATCAACAAATTGCTTATCTTTAAGTAGCCGAAAAGGCAGCAAACCTAAAACCGAACAGCCATGAAAGAGGAATCGCAGATTGTATTGGCGGAGTACAACACGCTCATGGAGGCCGAAATAGCCAAGTCGATGCTCGACAGCGCCGGCATCGAGTCGACAATCCGCAACGAATACATGTCGACCATCTATCCCATCGGCACGATGCCCGCCCAGCTCGTCGTCCGCAAGGAGGATTTCGAGCGGGCGCAGGACCTGCTGCGCCACCGTTAGCCGCACAGACCAAGGGAGCCGTTCTGCAGTGAACGGCTCCCTTCACACTTCACGGCGCGACCGGCACTCTCCGACACGCCCCGTATTGCGCACGGCGGGGCGAAGGTTCGCTGTTTGCCCCCGTCCCGCCGTCGTTTCAGCCCGCCTCCGCCGGCGGGATATCGCGTCGAGGGCCCTCCGCCCTCGATGTTCGTTCCATCAGCTGCCCGTATAATAGACCCGATAGGAGTACTCGCTGGCCACCGGCTTGCCGTCGATGCGCCGCGGCGTCCATTTGCCCTCGCTCTTGCGGATGACGCGCACCACGTCGCGCACCAGCTTCTGGTCGGGGAAATCCGACGCCTCGAGGATGGTGATGCGACCGTCGGACTCGACGCGGAAGCGAACCACGAGCTGCCCTTCGGCCTTGGACGAACCCGCATTGGCGAAGTAATGCATGTGCGTGCGCGCCCACTGATGGAAGCTCTTGTCGGGCGTCTCTCCCATGAAGAGCAGCGGGTCGCCATCCTGCTTGCGGGCAATCTTCTCGACGGGCAGGCGCAGCTGCAGCCCCAGCTCCGCCTCACACGGACGGCCGCCGCGCGTTGCGGGGGTCCAGGCCTCGAGGCTGTCGAGCGCCTGCTCCAGCACGCGGCGCGTAGCTTCCGTAGCCGGCTCCACGTCGCGGAAATCGCGTCCCTGGCACGTCCGGTCCATGTAACGCCACGCCGTCGGACGTCCCGTCGTATCGATGACCGTCCGCACGTAGACCACCGGCGAGAGGTCGGCCGCCTTGACCTCCTCGGCCAGCGCAATCTGCTCGGCCTCGCTCACCAGACGGACGATAAAGCGCTGGGGAGCCGTCCCCTGGAAGAGGGGAGGCGTCTGTTCGGGAGCAGACGCTTCAGTCTGCTGCGCCGTCGCGACACCGCCCGAAAGGAGCAGCGCCGCCAGAATCGGAATCCGAATTTTCAAGTTCATGTACCTGTGATGGTTTGATTCGTTCTCCGCATTTGCCCGGTCTCGGGCCGCACCGGCATCATCGTTTGCACCCGCTACATCATTATTATCGTTCACCCCGGCCGCGGGCCGGGCCCGACCACGTCTATTCGTTCCAGATGCGCCACGAGGCTTCGGCCTGCACGTGGAGCATCAGCTCGCCGTTGAGCGTCCGTGCCCCGCGCTGGCGGCCGTAATCGAGAAACTGCGTGAGCGGGGGATTGTAGACCAGGTCGAAGAGGCGGTGCGCCGGCGTTACATAGCCGTAGGGGATGCGCGGAGCCTCGTTGACGGCAGGGTAGGTGCCTACAGGCGTTGCATTGATTATCAAGTGCGAACACTCGACCACCTCACACGGAAGATTATCATACGTATAATCACCCCGCGCCGCATCGCGCGACACCAGACGGTAGGGTATTCCCCACTGCGCAAGCGCATACTGTACGGCCTGCGACGCCCCGCCCGTACCCAGCACGAGCGCCTCGTCGGGCAGCTCGCCGTCAAGCAGCTGCGTCAGCGAGGCATATATCCCCTCCACGTCGGTGTTGTAGCCGCAGAGCCGACCCCCGGCCGTGCGCTTCACGCAGTTGACCGCTCCGATGCACTGCGCCTCGAAGCTGAGCTCGTCGAGCAGCGGGCGGATAGACCGTTTGTAGGGAATCGTCACGTTGAAGCCGCAAAGCTCCGGCTCGCGCTCCAGCAAATCGCGCACCACGTCGACCGACGGAAGTTCGTAAAGCGCATAGGAGCAGTCGTCGAGCCCCTCGCGGCGGAACTTTTCCGCGAAATAGGCTGCCGAAAAGGAGTGGGCGAGGGTACGCCCGACCAGTCCGAAGCGTCGCATGGGGCTACTCCTCCTTTCCCTGCCGCTTCATGATGATGCGGCCCGCCAGTTCGATGGCATAGATAAGCAGGAATCCCACGATGCAGAGCACGACGGCCTCGGCCACCTGGGCATCGAGCTGCGTGAGCGCCTCGAAGCGGCCCGGCAGGACGTTGCGCTCGACGAGCGGCTGCAGCTCGCCGTGGCTGTCGACATACATCTCGGTCACCTCCTTCCAGGGCCACACCTTGTTGAGCGACCCGAGCATGAAGCCCATGAGCAGCGTCACCGTGATGTCGTGCCAGTGCTTGAGCAGCCACGAGAGCAGGTGCGAGAAGCTGATGATGCCCGCAACGGCGCCGACGGCGAAGGTCAGCAGCACGGGGATGTTCAGGTCGCCGACCGCCTGCATGATGAACTGGTACTTGCCGAGCAGCAGCAGGACGAAGGCGCCCGAGATGCCGGGCAGAATCATCGCGCAGATGGCAATCGCACCCGAGAGGAGGATGAACCACCACGTATCGGGCGTCTCCGTGGGCGAAGCAACCGTAATCCACCACGCCACGACGACGCCGACGAGCATCGACAGCACGTTCTGCACGTTCCACTTGCCCACCTGCTGGGCGACCAGCAGCGCCGAGGCGACAATCAGTCCGAAGAAGAAGGACCAGATGGCGATGGGGTGGTGCGTGAGCAGATAGATCATCAGCCGCGCGAGCGAGAAGATGGAGATGGCGATGCCCAGCAGCACGGCGCAGAGGAAGCGGCCGTTGATGTGGCGCCAGAATTCGGCCAGGCGGAAGGTGAAGAGCAGCTTGAGCGCCTGCATATTGATGCTCTTGATGGAGTCGATGAGCTCCTCGTAGATGCCCGAGATGAAGGCGATGGTTCCGCCCGAGACACCGGGAACGACATCGGCCATTCCCATGGCACACCCCTTGAGGGTCAGAATAAGGTATTGATGAAATTTCATCGTCAGCAGAATTTGCGCAAAGTTAATCAAAATCTATGGAAAAACCTCCAAAATTCGGCAGATTAACGCAATGTAATCTGAGAATTAAGTAGTTAGGAGAAAATCGCGGAAGTTGGATAGAGGGCTGAATAGCGTTTCAAAGCGGATTGGAGAAAGAGAACGGTTTCCTAATCGTTACCCGTCAGAAATGCAGATTTAACAGTCACCGTTCCGTTTGCGCTGCTCTGCGTAGGTTTGCTTGTCAAGGTTTAACTCGTTGATTTATAGTTTTGCAACCAAAAAAGGACGAGTATGACAAGGAGCACATTTCGCGTGCTGTTCTATACGAACGGCAGCAAGGAGAAGAACGGAATTGTCCCCATCATGGGACGGGTTACAATCAACGAGACGGTAGCGCAGTTCAGTTGCAAGCGGAGCATCACAAAGGAGCTTTGGGATGCAAAGGGCAACCGTGCCAAAGGCAAGAGCGTGGAAGCGAGGGAGACGAACCTTGCGCTTGACAACATCAAGGCGCAAATCATCAAGCACTACCAGCGCATATCCGACCGTGAGGCGTATGTCACGGCGGAAATGGTACGCAACGCCTATCAGGGCATAGGCGGCGAGTATGAAACGCTGCTCAAAGCCTTCGACCGTGAGAACGAGGTGTTCAAGAAGCGTGTCGGCAAGGACAGGAAACTGGCGACTTACCAGTCAAGGGTAGTGGCAAGGAACTATGTGGCGGCGTTCATCAAGTCGTTCTACAAGCGCAGCGACATGTCGATGCTGGAGCTTACGCCCGACTTCATCAAGGAGTTTGCGGTCTATCTCTCCACGGAAGCAGGATTGCGCAACGGCACGATATGGGAAAAGTGCATGTGGCTGAAAGGTGTGGTGATGCGTGCGCACTTCAACGGTCTGATACCGAGAAACCCGTTTGCGCAGTTCCACATCAGCCCGAATGTCAAGGAGCGTGAGTTTTTGACGGAGGATGAGTTGAAGGCGGTAATGACGCACGAGTTCGCAGACCCGAAGCTGGCATACATCCGTGACCTGTTCGTGTTTGCGAGCTTCACCGCCCTTTCTTTCGTGGACATCAAGGAACTGACCAACGACCGAATCGTGGAGGTGAACGGCGAGAAATGGATTATCTCCAAGCGTCACAAGACGGGCGTACCTTTCCAAGTAAAGCTGCTGGACATCCCCTTGCAGATAATCGAGCGTTACCGACCGTTCCAAGAAAACGACTTGGTATTCCCCAATCTGAACTATTGGTCAATCTGCAAACCGTTGAAGAAGATGATACGGGAATGCGGCGTGAATAAGGACATCAGCTTCCATTGCTCACGTCATGGATTCGCAACCCTGGCTCTCTGCAAGGGTATGCCGATAGAGAGCGTAAGCCGCATTTTGGGACATACGAACATCGAAACGGCCCAAATCTATGCGAAGATAACCGTGGAGAAGCTGGATAACGACCTCACGATGCTGGGCGACAAGTTGAGCAAGTCATTCGGTAACATCAAGGTGGCAGGGATATGAAACGGGCAACAATCACGATGGACGGAAGCGGCAGGGTTGCCGTACCGTCCGATATAGCCAATGTGTGGATGAGCGAAATGGAGTTGGTAACGCTGTTTGATGTAATCGCCCCGACACTCCGTGCCGCTGTCCGAGCCGTGTATAGGAGCGGAGTGTTGCAATCTTGCGAAGTGGAAAGGCGCATCAGGCTGCCAAACGGTTATTATTTGGAAGTGTATGCGCTGCCAATGGTAATGGCACTGGCTTTCCGTATCAACACATCCAATGCCGCAAGAGTGCGTAATGTCTTGCTGGAAAGGCTGTGCTTGCGAAAAGACAGACAAATGCTTTGGCTTTCGTTAGGTGAAACGTCATTTTATTTGTGCCCGAATCCTACTCAAACTTGCCTGTGTGATGCCTAAATAGGTGGCGATACTTCCTAACGGCAACCGCTGTAACAAATCAGGCTCTTTCTCCAACAACTCGTGATACCGTTCCGAGGCGACGGCTGACAACATGGAAATCAGCCGTTCCTCGGCAGCAAGCAGTTCCATTTCCGCATAACGCCGTCCCCAATTGGCTATGTGCAAATCCTTCAAGAATAACTCTTTCAGTTTTTTCCTTTCCAATACATATAAGACAGAATTTTCCATCAGCTCCATTGTTTCATACCCCGGTTCGTCATTCACATATCCTTTCATGGAAACAATAGTCGCCCCTTCCTTGCCGACCCAAAAGGTAATTTCTTTCCCCTCTACCGAAGTATAGGCGCGGACAATGCCTTTCTTGATGAAAAAGATGTCTTTTTCTATCTTGCCATATTCCAACACTTGGAATCCTTTTGGGTATGAGACTTCCGTCAGGCATTGCCGCAACTTGTCCAAAGACGCATCCGGCATGGCATATCTCTGGTTGATGATTTCCTTTATATCCATAAGTCATTTTGTTGTGGTACAAAATTATAAAATAGCGCACAGAAACAGCTGCTAACGGCTGTTTTTTTATCAAATGCAAAATCCGTTTTTACCAAATGTAAAAAACGGTTAGAAATTACTTGCTTACTTTTGCACCCGAATTTAATAAATCATAGGTATGAATTGGATAATTTTATTTTTGGCAGGATTGTTTGAGGTAAGCCTTACATTCTGCTTGGGAAAAACGAGAGAGGCATCAGGTATTGGTTTTTATCTGTGGGGAAGCGGTTTCTTGGCTTCCACGGTATTGAGTATGGCATTACTTGCCAAAGCGGTTCAGACTTTGCCTTTGGGCACGGCATACGCCATTTGGACGGGTATCGGAGCGGTCGGCACGGTCTTGATTGGGATATTCGTTTTCAAAGAGCCGGCCACTCCCATACGGCTTTTCTTCCTGTTCACGCTCATTGCCTCCTTGATTGGATTGAAAGTTGTGTCATACTGAAAGGAGGAATAAATGATGAAATATGAATTGAGAGAAAACCACGGCATTCCGGCACCTCTGCTGGCTCTGATGGCAGTCGCTACCGGGCTTTCCGTTGCCAACTGCTACTACAACCAGCCTTTGTTGGGCAGCATGGCAAAGGATTTTGGGGTAAGCGACTTTTCTGCCAGCATGGTTGCGACATTGACCCAGATAGGTTATGTAGTCGGACTTGTGTTTGTCATTCCGCTTGGCGATTTGGTTTCACGAAAGCAGCTGATATTGACCAATTATATCATTTCATCGTGCGCATTGCTTGCCATAGCACTTGCCCCTAACATCTATTGGGTGTGGGGCGCATCCTTGCTTGCCGGAGCATCTTCGGTTATGCCGCAGTTCTTCATCCCGTTGGTGTCTTTCCATTCAGCACCAGCACACAAGGTACGCAACGTGGGGATTATACAGTCCTGTCTGCTCATAGGCATTCTTGGCTCACGGGTGTTAAGTGGTTTCCTGGCTGATATGTGGGGATGGCGTTCCGTCTATTTTGTGGCTTGTGTGTTTATGCTCGGATGCTTTCTTATGATTTACAAGATGCTTCCCGTTCTGCCTGCTCGTTCACGTGAAAATTATGCGGGTCTGATGAAATCCTTGTTGCGTCTGCTTGCCAAATACCCGTACTTGCGTATCGCTTCGTTGAGGGCGGCATTGGCTTATGGCTCGTTCTTTGCGTTGTGGAGTTGCCTTGCTTTCCGGATGAAGCAAGAGCCATTCTTTGCGGATGACGATATTATCGGGGCACTCGGTTTGTGCGGATTGGCAGGTGCGTCTACGGTTGTATTCATTAGCGGCTATATCCAGAAGTACGGCGTAAGGTTCTTCTCCATTGTCGGGGGATGTGTTATCTTGGCTGCATGGTTGTTGGCATTTTTTGGAAATGACAGCTACTTGTGGATGATAATCGCCATCCTTTTGATTGATGCAGGAATGCAATGCATCCATTTGTCAAATCAGACCAGCGTGGTCTCCCTTGACGCATCCGCCATCAACCGAGTCAATACCGTTTATATGACCATCTACTTTCTGGGCGGTTCTGCTGGTACGTTCGTTTCAAGTCTGTTTTGGCAACATTACGGATGGGCAGGCGTGGTAGGAGTAGGAGTTGCCTTTACCGTGGCTTCCTTGTTCGTTAATTGCTTCCAACCAAGACTGCATAAGGATGAATGCTCAATATTCTGACTAAAATAATTTTTGGAATGATCCTTTCAGTCTGAATATTTTTCATACCTTTGTACCGTAAGAGTTTCCCGAACAAGCAAAGCGATGCAGACCACGGCAATTGGAACGGTTGCCAACTCATTACTCCAAAACGAGGTAATTATTCTAACTCTCTTAATTTCAACGAGGTATATTCCTTATACAGATTTACGCAAAATTCGGGATTATGCCCCTTGTGGAGGAGCTGTCTGCGCAATAAAATCGAGCGAGTTGCCGCCTTCCAAGACCGCACTCGCCTTGTTATCCGCCACCGGCTGCCCGTCCGGCCCGTACCGCAGCAGGCAGGCCGGGCCTTAATACAGCAGACAGACCGGGCCGGCTACCACTCACCGCACAACCGGACCGGCCATATACGACAAACGGCTGCCCACGGGCAACCGCATACGATTTGACAAATCCTTATTTGGGAACAGCATCCTCACTCACTTCCTCTTCTCATCCTCTTCTCATCCTCTTCTCACTTCCACTTCTCACCTCCTCTTCCTCTCACTCTCTCTTCCTCGCTGCACCTTCTCGTTTTTCCTCACTCTTCTCTGCATTCTCTCTCTGCATCCTCGCTTATCCTCCATCTCACGCCTCACGCTCCCGTCTTCATCCTTCATCCGTCCCCTCTCTCCTTCATCTCTCTGCCATTCATCGCTCCTTCTTCACCTCGCACCTCTCATCATCTCTTCCTCCATCATCCCTTCATCCTCTTTCTCCCTCTCATCGTCCGTTCTCCATCCACTCCACGCTCGCTCTCCTGTTCTCTGCTGCGTTTCCCGGGTACGCCACGCACCCCGTCCCAAAGGATTTACAAACCGCCGCCGCGTTACAACTCTGCCGCTACCCGCTCTTCTTCGGCGCGCTCCTGCTGTTCGAAGAACTCGGGCTTGGCCTTGCGGATAAAGGCAATCACTTCGGCAAGACCGTCGCTGAATTTGACAAAATCCTCCTTGTAGAGGAAAATCTTGTGGCGGTCGAAGACCACCGTCCCGTCGGGATTGCTCTTCTTGCGGCTCTCGGTGATGGTCAGGAAATAATCGTCACCGCGTGTGGCACGCACATCAAAAAAATAAGTACGACGACCCGCCTTCACGGCCTTCGTCATGATTTGTTCGCCAAAGTCTTCATTCTCTTTGCGAAACGAGGTTTGAGATGTCATAACCTATATACCTTATACGAGGGATTGATTTCGCCCACAAAGGTATACAAAAACGACAACTATGCAAAAAAAAGAGTGCTTAATTTCTGATATCGAGCAACAAGCGGCCCTGCGTCTCCCAATCGCTCAAAATCTCGAGCGCCCGCGAGTAACTTCCAGGCCGTCCCTCGTTCATCACGCGGTAGAAAGCCCCCACGCCGTAGAGACGCTGTCCGAGGAGCGCCTTGAGGTGGAGCCGGATAAACGACTTCGATTCAATGTATTGAGCATCGTCGTAGGGTACACCGCGCCCGCAGCCGAGCGTCACCAGCTCGTCGAGCATCGCCTCGTCGGGCTCGAACTGCGCCGCAAAGGTCTCGAAATCGGGGTAGAGGCGTTCAAGTTCCGCCCGGCGGGCATCCAGACTGGAGAGCACGAATTCGTTCACCACACCGCGGCGCACCAGCTCGGCATAGTAGTTCGTCACGCCCGTCGTATCCTCGGCAACAATCACGTCGGGAGTGATGCCTCCGCCGCCCCGCACCGTGCGATGGCTCCGGAGCGTCTCATAGAGCGGAGCCCCGGCGTCGAGCGAGTCGCGCACCCGGTCGTCGTAGCGCCGCAGATGGTCGAGGTAGTACTCGCGCCGCTTGCCGTTCTCATAGGGGCGCTGGATGACGCGGCCCGAGGGGGTGTGGTAGCGCGCGATGGTGATGCGGACCGTCGAGCCGTCACCCAACGGAATCTGCCGCTGCACGAGCCCCTTGCCGAAGCTCGGCCGGCCGACAATCACGCCGCGGTCCCAGTCCTGCACCGCACCCGAGACAATCTCGCTGGCCGAGGCCGACGACTCGTCGATGAGCACCACCAGATTCCCGCGGAACTTCTCGCCGCCGCGCGCCTCGAAGCTCGTCGGAGTGACGGCGCGCCCCTCGGTCGAGACAATCGTCGAACCGCGGGGGAGCAGAAACTCCGCCAGCAGGATGGCCTGCTCGAGCAGGCCGCCGCCGTTGCCGCGCAGGTCGACAATCAGCCCCTCGCAGCGGTCGAAGCCGTGGAAGGCCTCCAGAAACTCCGTCATGGTCGTCCGCCCGAAGCGGTTGATTTTGATGTAGCCGATGCCTTCGGCCGGCATGTAGGCGGCATCGACCGTGTTGAGCGGAATGCGGTCGCGCGTGATGACGAAGTGCAGCTGCCCGGCCACGCCGTGGCGCATCACGTCGATTCCGACCTTCGTACCACGCTCACCGCGCAGGTAGCGGGGGACATCGCCCATGCGCATCCCCACGGCATCGAGCGTATCAATGCGGACGATGCGGTCGTTGGGCAGCACGCCGACCTGTTCGGCCGGACCGCCCGCAATGGTGTTGGCCACGACAATCGTATCGCGCAACAGCGAAAACTCCACGCCGATGCCGCTGAACTCGCCATCGAAGCTCGCCTGCACCCCCTTCATCTCCTCGGCGCCGAGGTAGGCAGAGTGGGGGTCAAGCTCCTCGAGCATGGCCGTAATGGCGCTCTCGACCAGCGGAGCCATCTCCACGTCATCGACGTAGAGCCGCTCGAGCAGCTGGTAGACCCGGTTGAGCTTCTGCTGCTGCACAACGGCATCCCCCTGGGCCTGGGCCTGCGCCGACGACACAAGCCCCCACAAGGCTGCAAGCAACAGCAGCACAAAGCGACATGCGACCGCGCGGCTCATCATCCGTTCCCTGCGTTTCAGTGGATGTGCGAAACCAGTTCACCGAAGGGCACCGAGCTCTGCTCGCCCGAGCGCATATCCTTGAGCGTCACCTCGCGGCGTGCAAGCTCATCGCTGCCGACAATCGCCACGTAGGGAATCGCACGGCGGTTAGCGTGCTCCATCTGCTTCTTCATCTTGGCAGCCTCGGGGTAAATCTCGGCGGCGATGCCCGCATCGCGCAGCGTGCGGAGCAGACCGAGCGACGCACGCTGCTCGGCCTCGCCCAGATTGACGAAGAGCACGCGCGTCGAGCAGCCGACCCCTTCGGGGAAGAGGTTGAGCCCCGTCATGACATCGTAGATGCGGTCGGCACCGAACGAGATGCCGACACCCGAGGTGTTGGGCATGCCGAAAATGCCCGTCAGGTCGTCGTAGCGGCCGCCTCCGCAAATCGAGCCGATGGCGAAATCGAGCGCCTTGACCTCGAAGATGGCCCCCGTATAGTAGTTCAGACCGCGCGCCAGCGAAAGGTCCAGCTCAACGGGCAGCTCCAGCCCCAGGCTGGCCACATGGCCGAAGATGGTCTCCATCTCCTCGATGCCCTTGAGACCGGTCTCCGATGCCGAGAGCACCTCGCGCAACGATGCGAGCTTCTGAGCATTATTACCGCTCAGCTCGAGAATCGGTTGAAGCCGTGCAACGGCCTCCTCCGTAAGACCGCGCTCGAGCAGCTCGGCCTTGACCTGCTCCAGCCCGATTTTCTCCAGCTTGTCGATGGCCACCGTGATGTCCATCATCTTGTCGGCATGGCCGATGGCCTCGGCAATGCCGTAGAGAATCTTGCGGTTGTTCATCTTGAGCACCACACGGATGCCCAGTGCGCGGAAGACCCGCTCGACAATCTCGACCAGCTCCACCTCGCACAGCAGCGAGCGGGTGCCGATGACGTCGACGTCGCACTGGTAAAACTCGCGGTAGCGACCCTTCTGCGGACGGTCGGCCCGCCATACGGGCTGCATCTGGTAGCGGCGGAAGGGGAACGACAGCTCGTCGCGGTGCTGCACGACGTAGCGGGCGAAGGGGACCGTGAGGTCGTAGCGCAGCCCCTTCTCGCAGATGCGCGAGGCCTGGCGCACCTCGTCGTCGGAAAGTCCGGCGGCGTAGTCGCCCGAATTGAGAATCTTGAAGAGGAGCTTGTCTCCCTCGTCGCCGTACTTGCCCAGCAGCGTGGAGAGGTTCTCCATGGCGGGCGTCTCGAGTGGCGCAAAGCCGAAGAGGCGGAAGACGCCCCGGATGGTGTCGAAAATATACTGGCGGCGCATCATCTCCGCGGGGGAGAAGTCGCGCGTACCCTTGGGAATCGAAGGTTTCTGCATAACCGTATCTTGTTGAATTCTGTCTCTGGTTCAAACGGAGAGGCGCTCGCGGCAACGCGAGGCGCTCCGTCAGTTTTCAATCAGTTTCTTGTACTTCACGCGGTGGGGCGTCGTATCGCCGCCCTGGGCACGCTTCCACGCCTCGTACTCGCTGTAGGAGCCCTCGTAGAAGACCACCTTCGAGTCGCCCTCGAACGAGAGGATGTGGGTGGCGATGCGGTCGAGGAACCAGCGGTCGTGCGAGATGACCACGGCGCAGCCGGCGAAGTTCTCGAGGCCCTCCTCCAGCGCGCGGAGCGTGTTGACGTCGATGTCGTTCGTCGGCTCGTCGAGCAGCAGCACGTTGCCCTGCTCCTTGAGGGCGATGGCCAGATGGAGCCGGTTGCGCTCACCGCCCGAGAGCATGCCGCACTTCTTCTCCTGGTCGGCACCCGTGAAGTTGAAGCGGGCCACGTAGGCGCGGGCGTTGACCTGGCGGTTGCCCAGCGTGATGAGGTCGCTGTTCTGCGAGATGACCTCGTAGACCGTCTTCTCGGGGTCAATCGACTTGTGCTGCTGGTCTACGTAGGCCAGCTTGACCGTCGGCCCGACGCGGAAGGTTCCCGACGTAGGCTGCTCGAGCCCCATAATCATCCGGAAGAGGGTCGTCTTGCCCGTACCGTTGGGGCCGATGACGCCGACGATGCCGGCGGGCGGCAGCGAGAAGTTCAGATGCTCGTAGAGCACGCGGTCGCCGAAGGCCTTCGAGACATCGTGCGCCTCGATGACCACGTCGCCCAGACGCGGACCGTTGGGGATGAAGATTTCGAGCTTCTCCTCCTTCTGCTTGGCATCCTCGTTGAGCATCTTGTCGTAGGCCGACAGTCGGGCCTTCGACTTGGCGTGGCGGCCGGCGGGCGACATGCGCACCCACTCCAGCTCGCGTTCGAGCGTCTTGCGGCGCTTCGACTCCTGCTTCTCCTCCATCTCCAGACGCTTGGTCTTCTGCTCGAGCCAGCCCGAGTAGTTGCCCTTCCAGGGGATGCCCTCGCCGCGGTCGAGCTCCAGAATCCAACCGGCCACGTTGTCCAGGAAGTAACGGTCGTGCGTCACGGCGATGACCGTACCCTTGTACTGCTGGAGGTGCTGCTCGAGCCAGTCAATCGACTCGGCGTCGAGGTGGTTCGTCGGCTCGTCGAGCAGCAGCACGTCGGGCTGCTGCAGCAGCAGACGGCACAGCGCCACGCGGCGCCGCTCACCGCCCGAAAGCACCTTGACCGACTGGTCGGGGTCGGGGCAGCGCAGGGCGTCCATCGCACGCTCGAGCACGCTGTCCAACTCCCAGCCGTTCACGTGGTCAATCTGCTCGTAGAGCTCGCCCTGGCGCTCGATGAGGCGCGCCATCGCGTCGTCGTCCATCGGCTCGCAGAGCTTCATGTTAATATCCTCGTACTCCTTGAGCAGGGCTACCGTGGCGGCGCACCCCTCTTCGACCACCTCGCGGACGGTCTTCGTATCGTCGAGCTTGGGCTCCTGCTCCAAATAGCCCACCGTATAGCCGGGCGAAAAGACCACCTCGCCCTGGAAGTTCTTGTCGATGCCGGCAATAATCTTCATGAGGGTCGACTTTCCGGCGCCGTTCAGACCGATGATGCCGATTTTGGCTCCGTAGAAGAAGGAGAGGTAGATGTTGTTCAGCACTTTTTTCTGGTTGGTGAAGGTCTTACTCACACCCACCATCGAGAAGATGATTTTTTCGTCTGCCATATTTGGGGTTTTACTTGTTTCGCATGATTCGACAAAGATACGAATTTTTCGCCGAGAATCCGCCTCCGCCGCACCGAAGCCGATAATTTTAACACTCGGAGGCGCCTGCCCGCTCCGTTCTGCCCCAAGGAACGGACCACGAGAGCGCCCAGACGGGGTTCTGAATCCACCGGGCAAGCCCCTTGCCGCCGGCATATTCTCGCCGCCGAATGCCTCCGCCCGCGCACCGCCGCACGGGCGGTAGAAATCGTCTGCAATTTCTGTCCGCCGCCCGCTCTCTGTCGGTCTTCCCTGCCCATCCATCCGGCCACAGCTCACGCTCGCCTCCGCCCGCGCGTCCAACAAAACGAAATCGCCCCGATGCTCGAGGCATCGGGGCGATGGCTTGCAGGTTATCCGTCACGGCCCGGTCGCGGCGGTAAACCGACTAATAGTTCTCCTTCTTGGGCTCGAAGTAGGCCTGCGGATGCTTGCAGGAGGGGCAGATTTGCGGAGCCTCCGAAGCCTTGCAGACATAACCGCAGTTGCGGCACTGCCACCAGATTTCGCCGTCACGCTTGAAGAAGTTGCCGTCGGTCAGGCGGCTCAGCAGCTTCAGGTAGCGCTTCTCATGCTCAGCCTCGACAGTTGCAATCATGCGGAACGCCGTGGCGATTTCGGGGAAGCCCTCCTCGTCGGCCACGCGGGCAAACTCGGGATAGAGCACATCCCACTCCTCGTTCTCGCCCTTGGCCGCAGCCAGCAGATTCTCCTGCGTGGTGCCGATTTTTCCGGCAGGGTAGGAGGCGGTGATGGTCACCTCGCCGCCCTCGAGGAATTTGAAGAAACGCTTTGCATGCTCCTTCTCCTGCTCGGCCGTCTCGGTGAAGACGCCTGCAATCTGTTCGTAGCCCTCCTTCTTGGCCACGCTTGCAAAGAATACGTAGCGGTTGCGGGCCTGGCTCTCGCCGGCAAATGCCTTGAGCAGATTCTGCTCGGTCTTGGTTCCCTTGATGCTTTTCATGGTTGTATTGTTTAATGAGGTTTTCGTCTGAGGCAAAGGTATGCAAATTCCGCATCTTTCCAACAAAAATTCCATCGTTTCTTCCGATAGCGTTATTTGTCGGACTTATAGTGCGGTCCGAAGCTATCGGAAGCCATCTAAACCATCTAACTAAACCGCCGGGCAGCCTCGTCCGTCCCAGCCAGCCGAAGAGGAGAGAGTCGACCGTCGCGCCCGTCCCGGCCTTCCGAACGGAAGCAGCAGCCTCCCTCCGCCGGACCGCATCACCTACCGCTGCCGTCGCACGAACAGGGCTCTTCGGCATCGCTCCGCCGCTTCTGCTGCATGCGCCATTCGCGTCCGATGACCAGATGGGTGCTGATGCAGGCCAGACCGCCGTAGAGCAGCGTGAGGATGCAGAGCATCTTGATTTCGGGCAGCACCTCCGCAAGCGAAGCCCCCATGCTCTGGATGCGGATGAAGCCATTGACGCCGTGCGTCGAGGGGAGAATCCGCCCGAAGTCGAGCAGCCACCCGGGAATCGCCTCGGCGGGGTACGAAACGCCGCTCAGCATGAGGAAGGGGATTGAGGTCCAGAGCAACAGCAGCAGCGAATTTTCGCGGTAGCGGAAGAGGGTCGAGACGGCGATGCCCATGGCGATGCAGGCCGCCAGGTAGGCTGCCATGAAGAGCACGAGGGTTCCCGTCGCACCGTTCATCGGGTAGTGGAACAGCCGGTAGTGCAGTCCGAGGATGTAGAGCGACGTCACGGCGTAGATGCTGGCGTAGACCAGCCCCTTGCCCATGACGACCGGCAGGGTCGAGAGCCGGCAGCGCCCCTCGGGGCAGAGCTTCGTGTAGAGGCCGAACTCGCGCCACGTGCCGCCAATCATGCCGATGCCGATGAGCAGCGTCTGCTGGATAATCACCATGATGATGGCCGGCATGACGAAGGTGCCGTAGCCCAGATAGGGGTTGAAGAGGTTGTGCGACTCGTAAATCACGGGCTGCGTGGTGGCCTGCGCCTGCGGGATGTTAGCCCCCTTGGCCACCAGCCGCTGAAACTCGACCATCGCCCCCGTGGCGCCGATGGAGGTGACCACCTCCTGGAAGACCTGGCGGTACATCAGGAAGTAGCTGGCATCGACGTATATCGCCACGTTGGCCTGCTCGCCCCCGAGCAGATGCCGTTCGTAGTCGGAGGGGATGTAGACGATGCCGTAGATTTTGCGGTCGAAGAAGAGCCGCCGCGCCGCCTCCATGTCGGTGGGTTCGTAGGCCACGTAGGTGTTCGGACCCGCGTTGAAGAGGTCAATCAGGCTGCGGCTCGTCGGCGTGCGGCACTCGTCAACCACGCCAATCGGGACGTTGCGCAGCACCTGCGCACCATAGGCGCTCGAGTAGAGCGTCGCATAGATGAAGATGGCCAGCACCAGAATGAGCAGCACGCCCGCATCGGTAAAGATGGTGCGGTACTCGTTGCGCATGACGATGAGCAACTGGTGCCAATAGGAACGTATTTGTCGTGAAAGGCGCGTCATGTCAGAGTCTCCCCCAGAATTTCTCCTCCGTGCAGATGCGGCGCAGACGCCGGCGGCAGAGGAACGGTAACAGAATAAAGAGCGACATGTAGCCCAGGTCGGGCAGCGAGCAGACGACGGGGGCGCCCCGCAGCATCTGGTCGACGAAGATGTCGGTATAGTAGGTGAACGGGAACAGGCGGCTGAGGTACTGCATCGCCGGCCACATGGCCATCACGGGGAAGGTCAGTCCCGAGAAGGTGAAGGCCAGCACCGAGTATCCGCCGCCGATGGAGAGCGAGAGGCGCAGGTTGCTCAGCAGCGCGACGATGAAGAGTCCGATGGCCTGATAGCTGACTATGAAGAGCAGCGTGGCGAGCAGGATGACCCACAGCGAGCCGTTGAGCGGCACGCCCACCACCTTGAAGATGATGCACAGCATGGCCATCGCCACCAGGAACATGACCACCGTGATGGGGAGCAGTTTGCCCGCCACCGACGCCGCAACGGAGTCTCCGCCCGTCGCGAACCACTCGCCGGCCGTGCCGCGCTTGAGCTCCGTGCCCACGGCGAAGATGGTCGTCATGATGACGAAGATGAGCAGCATCATCGGCATGAAGCTCGGCGAGAGGTAGTAACCGTAGTTCGTGTAGGGGTTGAAGAGCACGTGCTTGCTGAAGCGTACGGGCATCAGCTGCGCCATGGCCTGGCGGTCGGTCAGCCCCTGCTTGGTGAGCAGCTGGAGCTGGATGCCGGCCGAGAAGGTGGTCACGGCGGTCTGGATGTCGCGTGCGAGCAGGCCGTTGACCGTGATGTTCGTACCCGTGATGTAGGCCTCGACGTGGGTCTGGCGGTTGCTCAGGATGTTCTTCTCGAAGAAGTCGGGCACCTGCACGATGGCCATAATGCGCCCCTCGCGCATGAGCCGCTCGGCCTGCGGCATGTCCTGCACCTCGTAGGCCACCAGCGCCGTCGGCGTCGCGTCAATCATGTCGACGATTTTGCGCGAGAGCGTCGTTCCGTCCTCGTCGAATACGGCGATGGGGATGTCGTGCGCCACCCCCTTTTCGAAGAGCAGCGCAAAGAACGAGAAGGAGAGCACGGGCAGAAGCAGCATCAGCACCACATACATGGGCTGACGGGCGATTCTTCCCAGCTCGCGCCGCAGCACGGCGGCCGTATGGTGCAGCAGCGACGGCATGACTACTCGATTTTATCCCAGTCGACCAGAACGCTCATGCCGGGACGCAGCCCTGAGGTCTCCCCCTCGGGACGGGCCTCGATGGCGAAGGTGCGGATGTCGAAGCCGCCCTGCGTACGCGTTGCTGCCCAGGTCGCGAAGTCGGCCTGCGGGGCGATGTAGCTCACGCGGAAGGTCAGCGTGCGGTCGAGCGCCGGAACGTAGCCCTGCATGCGCGTCCCCATCCGGATGCGGGGCAGGAGCGTTTCGCGGATGTTGAAGGTGACCCACAGGTCGCTCATGTCGAGAATCGCCACCACGGGGTAGCCGCTTCCGACCAGCTCGCCCTGCTCGGCGACAATCGTCGAGACCTCGCCCGCAACGGGCGAATAGACCATCGCGTCGCTGATGTAGGACTCCACCTCGCTCACGGCCCCCTCGGCCTGACGGACGCGGGCCGCCGCAGCCTTCTTCTCCTCCTTGCGGGCACCGTCGGCCGCCATGTCGTACTGCGCCTTGGCGGCCTGTGCCGTCGCCTCCATGGCGTGGAAGTTGGCCGTCGCCTCGTCGAGCTTCTGGGCCGGGAGAACGCCCTGCTCGTAGAGGCCCTTCACCCGCTCGTAGGTCTTGCGGGCCAGTTCCAGCCCGGCCTGAGCCTTCTGCCACATGTTCATCGCGGCCTCAATCTGCTGCACGCGCGCACCGGCAATGGCCGCCTGGTCCATTGCCGAAGCGGCACTGCGGACCGCCTCGGCCTGACGCAGCTTGGCGTCGAGTTCGGGCGTCGAGAGGGTATAGAGCAGCTGTCCGAGGGCCACCGAGTCGCCCTCCTCGACCAGCATGTCGACAATCCTTCCCGGGACCTTCGACGAGGCCTTGTAGGTGGTGCACTCGACCGTACCCTGAATCAGCGTGGGGGTCTTGCGGGTGATGTACCAGCTGATGAGCAGCACCGAGGCGATGATGACCACGGCGGCGGCAATGATTCCGATGACGTAATTCTTCTTCATATCGTATGGCTTTTATTTTTCACGGACGAAGAGCACCTGACGGGCATCCGGACGGCGGATGTAGCTCGCGAACTCGTCGCTGACGCCCGCCGCCTCAAGCAGCCGGGCCAGCATCAGGTCGTAGTTGTAGGCAGCCTGCAGCCGCTCGGTGCGCACCTTCGCGAGGTTGAGTTCGGCGTCGATGAGCTCCGACGAGGAGGCCATTCCGGCCAGGAAGGCGGCGTTCTGCACCTTGAGGTACTCCGAGGCGAAGTCCAGCGAGGCGTCGATGGAGGCCATCTGGTTGCGGTAGTTCTCCATCTGGTTGTAGAGCTTCTCGACCAGCACGGCGATATCCTGCCCGGCCTTCTGCTCGAGCGCCCCGACGCGGCGGGCCGTATGGCGCGCGGCGGAGTACTTGTATTCGCGGTTCAGACCGTCGAAGAGCTTGAAGTTGACCCCCACGCCCACGGCCCAGCGCGGCACGAGCCCCGAGACCTGGTAGTTGTAGAACATGGCGCCGCCCATGGCCGCCACCTGCGGCAGGAAGGCCGAACGCTGGAGCTTCACCCCCTCCTCGGCCAGCTTCCGCTTGAGCGACACCTGGTTGAGCAGCGGGCTGTACTTCCGGGCCAGGTCCTGGTAGTAGGCGACCCCCTCCAGCTCGTCGAGGATAAACATCGAGGTCACGGGCTGGCATGCGGTCTCCTCGCCCAGCGTGTTGTTGAGCGCCGAGGCAACCGTCTCGGCCAGCAGCCGCGCATTCTGCAATTCGCGTTCCGCTTCGGTCATCTTGAACTGCACGTAGAGCAGCTCGCTGTGGGCAATCATGCCGCTCTTCTCGAGCGCCTCGGCATCCTCCAGATGGCGCCTTACGCCGTCGACCACCTGCTGCCGCACCTCGACCACCTGCCGCGCCAGCGTCAGACCGAAGTAGCGCTCGACGAGCTCCGAAACCAGCGCGTTGCGCGTCTGGTTGCTCTGCTCGACGGCCGTCTGTTCGTTGATGCGGGCCGCGCGGTTGGCCGTATTGATTTTGCCGCCCAGATAGAGCGGGAGGGTCACCTCGCCGCCGATGAATCCCAGGCTGCGGTCCTGCAGCGTCAGCTTCCAGTCGGCACTGAACAGGGGGTTGATGAGTCCGCTGATGGTGGGTATCATCTCGGGCGGCACCACGCCACTGCCGAGGATGGTCTCTGCAGCCCCCTTCAGGGCTCCCTTCTTGTCGTTGAGGTCCAGTCCGATGTCCTTGCCCAGATAGGCATAGGCGCCCGAGAGGTTGATTTGGGGCATGCGCAGACCGATGGCCGCGCGGCGCTCCTGCATGGCGGCCTTCTCCTCGTAGACGGCCGCCTCGAGCGCCGGGTTATTCTGAAGAGCCGCAGCGAGCGCCTCGTCGAACGAAAGCGTCTGCTTGGCCTGCTGCCCGTAGGCCGAAAGGCCCGACAGGAGCAGAGCGACAGCTAAAATCCGGGGTGCGATTTTCATGACGAAACAACTTTTGCGGCAAATATAAACGTATTCCCGCAAAGTTGTCCGCCGAAAAGGTTATTTAGACCAATATTAGGTATAAAGGGTGCATAAAAAGGCCCGTTTTTCCAACCCTCGGGGACCGGCCGCAACATTCAATGGAAAAGATGGGCATTGACAGCGAGCACCTCGCCGCCGAGCGAAGGGTAGGCGCGCACGTCGACACCCCCCTCGCGCAGATTGAGCGCGCCGCGGCAGCAGACGAAGCGGTCGGGCTCGTAGAGGGCGAAGACCGCCCGCACAAAGCCCAGCCGCAGCATCATGGTCGAGCAACTCTCGGGCTCGCTGCTGCGGCGCGAGCAGGGCTCCATCGAAGAGTACATGGCCGCCCCGCGCAGTTCGGCGCCCGCCGCCAGCGCCTTGGCGACAGCCTCCTGCTCGGCGTGGTGCGTCGGCGATGTTTCGTGGGTATAACCCGTGAAGAGTTCGCCCCGCGCGGTGCGGACCACGGCCCCGACCCGGTACGAGGTGGGACTGGGGGGCGACTGGAGGCTCAGCTCGATGGCCCGGCGCAGCAGGCAGAGGTCCTCCTCGCGCGTGTTGGGATGGAACCGCCACGTCCGGATTTCCATCCGGTCGTCCAGCATCGCATCGGTGTGCGGCACGTCGAGATACCCCTCGTCGAAGCAGAGACGGGGCGCGTCGGCCTCCACGCCGAGCCGCATGCTGCGGTTGACAGCCAGCCGCAGCGTGTCAATCAGCCCCGCACGGGCGAAGAGGCGCAGCGTGCGGGGACCGCCCTCGACAAGGAGCCGCTCGATACCGCGCTTCTCAAGCTCGGTGACGAGCAGCTGCGCCGTGAGCGGCTCCTCCGGGACGACGACCTCGGCCACCCCGGCCAGTTGGGGCAGCGGCCGCGTGGAGAAGACGAACTTGCGGCCGGCGCCCTGCGTGAAGAAGTTCATCGAGGGCTCTAACCGCCCCGAGGCGGTGAAGGTCACCTTGTCAATATCCTCCGGACGGCCCTCGGCACGGCGCCGGGCGCGCAGCGACTCGTCGCGCACGAGCAGCGACGGGTTGTCGCGGCGCAGGGTCTCGGCGCCGACCAGAATGGCGTCGCAGGCGGCACGGAGGCGCTGCACCTCCATGAAGTCCTCCGGCGTCGAGATGATGAGACGCTCCGGCGAGGCGTCGTCCATATAGCCGTCGGCCGTGACGGCAGCAGATGCGTAGATGTTCATCGCGTGAGGGTGAAAAGGGTGATTTCGGGATAGGCACCCAGACGCATCGGGTACCCGACATAGCCGATGCCGTCGTTGATGTAGAGCGTGCTGCCCGGGCAGTCGTAGCGGCCGCTCCAGCGGTCGTAGAGCCACTGCGCGGGCGAATAGCGGCGGCCGAAGAGGTGCAGCTGGAGCTGCATGCTGTGGACATGGCCCGAGAGGGTCAAATCGCCGCGGCCGAGCGCCGTGATGTTGGGCCAGAGCTGGGGCAGATGGCTCAGCGTGATGTTGAAGAGCGAATCGGGAACGCCGCGGTAGGCGTCCGAAAGGTCGAGCGTCGGGAGGTGGAACGAGTGGCGGAACTCCTGCAGCTCCTTGTCGAACGAGATGCCCGTCAGGGCGATGCTGTCCCCTCCGCGGACGAGGTAGGCCGTCGTATCCTCAAGCACGTACCAGCCCATGGAGCGCTGGGCCGCCACCAGACGACGCAGATTCTCGTCCGCCGGCAGCGAGAGCGTGTCGCGGATGTAGACCCCCACGTCGTGGTTGCCTGTGACGGAGTAGACGCCGCAGGGGGCCTTCAGCCCGGAGAGAATCCTCCGCACGCTGTCGGTCAGCTCCGTGGAGCGGATGTTGACCAAATCGCCGCAGAAGAGCACCACATCGGGCTGCAGGGCGTTGAGTGCCGCCACCAATCGGCGTAGTTCCCGTTCGGGATGCACCATCGACCCCACATGCACGTCGGAGAACTGCGCCACGCGGAAGCCGTCGAACGATGCCGGCAGCCGCTCCGACCGCACCGTCACCCGGTTGACGACCAGCTTGGTGCGTCCGTAGGTGGCGCCCCATACGAGTGCTGCCGCAAGCGCCACGCCCGCAACCGCACCCACGCGGGGCAGCCGGCAGAGGCGGAATACGTAGTAGAGCAGACGCGGCAGCACCAGCAGCAGGTAGAGCCAGAAGCACCACATCGAAAAGGACATCACCGGGGTAGTATTGTCGCTGCTCGTCCAGTTGACAACGGCAATGGCAAAGGGAAGCAGGTCCGAAAGAATGCACCACGCGGCAAAGAGCCGCCGACGCAGGACGGAGCCGCTGCGCCGCACACGCCGGAGCCACACGAAGATATCGGCGGCAATCGTGCCGAGCGTCAGCAGAAAGGTTACGGTTATCAGCATACCTATTTATAAAAGATTGCAGCCTCCGTCGGGTCCGGAGGGCGATACGCTGCAAAGATACGAAAAGGAGCGGGCCGGCACAAATGCACGACGCGGTTTTCCGTCCCGCTCCCGATTCCGTTCCGATTATACTCCGATTACGCTCCAACGCCCCCTGCATCGGCCAGCGCACGCACACAGGCCATCGCAGCGCCTTCCGGCGGCTTTTGGCATACTCCTTGCTTGATTCGGCGGTAAATGAACTGATTGCTCTCCGAAACAGCCATGTTGAACAAGTAAACATCTTTTTTAATCTATTCGGCTTATGAAAAAAACATTCCAACTTTTGATTGCAACCTTGCTGCTCGCAACCTCTGCGACGGCGCAACGCTACCGCGGCAACGCCCGCAGCGAGAAGTACGCACCGACGGTCTATCTGGTCTCGGCACGCGAGGTGGACACCGTCTACGAATGCTGCGGCGCGGCGCAGAGGCTCGCGGCCATGAACCAGGCGGCCGTCGACAACGCCATCAACGACTACATGGAGACCCACCGCACCGGATTCCAGCAGGCCGAGAAGCCGCAGTTCGTCTTCACGACGCGCAACAACCGCTTCTCCTTCTCGCTCGGCGGCTCGATTGCCCTACGCGGCAGCTATGACTTCAAGGGTGTGGTCGACAACACCGACTTCGTGCCCTACGACATCCCCGTTCCGGGCAACTACGACACCCGCCAGAAAATCTCGATGGACGCCTCCACGTCGCGCCTCTTCATGAAGGCCATCGCCCATTCGGGAGCCCTCGGCCGCGTGGTCATCTTCATCGACGCCGACTTCCGCGGCGGCGCGCCGGGCAGCTACACGCCCCGGCTGCGTTCGGCCTACGTTTCGGCGCTGGGCTTCACGCTGGGCCGCGACGTGACGACCTTCTGCGACCTGCAGGCCGCCCCGACGACCATCGACTTCCAGGGTCCCAACGCCTACAACTTCAACTTCGCCACGGTGGCCCGCTACGAGGTTGACTTCGCCCGCGACCACATGCGCTTCGGCGTGGCGTGCGAGCTTCCGAACGTGAGCGGCACCTACAACGACTACTTCGCCCCGATTCCGCAGCGCATGCCCGACTTCCCGATGTACCTGCAGTACGCCTGGGGCGCCGACCGCAGCAGCCACATCCGTGCCACGGGCGTCATCCGCAACCTCTACATGCACAACCTGCGCACGGGCAACAACACCTCGCGTCTGGGCTGGGGCGCCCAGCTGAGCGGTACCATCCGCATGGGCCGTCCGTTCCGCCTCTTCTTCAACGGCGTCTACGGCGAGGGCATCACCCCCTACATACAGGACCTGACCGGCTCGGGCCTCGACTTTGCACCCGACCCCGAGAACCCCGCCAAGATGCAGACAATGCCCATGTGGGGCTGGCAGGCCGCGCTGCAGATTAACCTCTCGAAGCGCCTCTTCGTCACGGGCGGCTACTCGACCGTCCACGTCGAGAAGGAGAACGGCTACATCTCGGCCAACGAGTACAGCCAGGGGCAGTACATCTTCGGCAACATCTTCTACGCACTGACGCCGCGCTGCCGCATCGCTGCCGAATACCTCCGCGGTTCGCGCGAGAACATGGACGGCATCGAAGGAACGGCCAACCGGATGAACCTGCTGGTACAGTACAACTTCTAAGGTTCCGTCCGACTGCGGAACCGTGCGGCGGAGACTCCTGCGGGAGTTCTCCGCCGCTTTGCTTGTTCGGTTCGGGGTTTTATCGTATCTTTGACACAGCGCGCCCCATACGGTGCGTCCGTTTCAGCCTATGGAATTTCTTTCGCACTACAACCTCACGGGGCTCGTCATCGGCATCGCGACCTTCCTCATCATCGGACTCTTCCATCCGCTGGTCATCAAGGGCGAATACCACTTCGGCACGCGCTGCTGGTGGGTCTTCCTCGTGATGGGCCTCGCCGCCATTGCCGCCTCCATCGCCATCCGCCACATCCTCTGGTCGACGCTGCTGGCCGTCTGGGGCGCCTCCTCGCTCTGGAGCATCGGCGAGCTGTTCGAGCAGCGCAAGCGGGTTGCCCGCGGCTGGTTTCCCGAAAACCCGAAACGCCGACGCTCATGAGACTCCGCATGTGGACCTCGGCACTCTGCTGTGCAGCGGTGCTGACCGGCTACGGAGCTCCTCCGTCGCCGGAGCGGCCCTCCATGGGTGAAATGCCGCATGCGGAAGAGCCGTCCGCCGTACAGGATATGCCGCCCGGCCGAGCGGATACAACACAGCTACACCGGACAGCTCCGCCGGCCGAGGAGCCCCTTGCCGACTATACGGAGACGCAGCATGCCGGATTCCAGCAGGCCGAAAAGGCCCTCGTGAGCTATACGTCGCCCAACCAACGCTTCACCTTTTCGTTCGGCGGTTCGCTCATCGTGCGCGGTAGCTACGACTTCAAGGGCGTGGTCAACAGTATCGACTTCATTCCCTATGAAATCCCCGTTCCGGGCAACTACGCCACCCGCCAGAAAATCTCGATGGATGCCTCCACGTCGCACATCATCATGAAGGCCGTGGCACGCTCCCCGAAGCTGGGCCCCGTGACGATTACCATCGACGCCGACTTCCGCGGCGGCGCGCCGGGCAGCTACACGCCCCGCATCCGCACGGCCCACGTCTCGGCACTGGGCTTCACGCTGGGACGCGACGTGACGACCTTCTGCGACCTGCAGGCCGCCCCGACGACCATCGACTTCCAGTGCCCCAACGCCTACAACTTCGACTTCGCGACGGTGCTCCGCTACGAGGTCGACTTCGCCCGCAACCACATGCGCTTCGGCCTGGCGTGCGAACTTCCGCGGGTGAGCGGCACCTACAACGACATCTTCGCCCCGATTCCACAGCGCATGCCCGACTTCCCGTTCTACCTGCTCTATGCCTGGGGCCCGGACCGCAGCAGCCACATCCGCGCCACGGGCATCGTCCGCAACCTCTACCTGCACAACCTGCGCACGGGCCGCAACACCTCGCTGCCGGGGTGGGGCGCCCAGCTGAGCGGCACCATCCGCATGGGACGCCCCCTGCGCCTCTTCTTCAACGGCGTCTACGGCCGCGGCATCACCCCCTACATCCTCGACCTGATTGGTTCGGGGCTCGACTTCGCCCCCGCCCCCTCAAATCCCGACCGCATGCGGACCATCCCCATGTGGGGCGGACAGGCAGCCCTGCAGGCCGACCTTTCGAAGCGCCTCGCCGTCACAGGCGGCTACTCGACCGTCCGCGTCGAGCATAAGAACGGCCCCCTCCCGGCCGACCGATACCGGCAGGGGCAGTACATCTTCTGCAACATCTTCTGCACGCTGACGCCGCTCTGCCGCGTTGCCGCCGAATACCTCCACGGCACGCGCCGGAACATGGACGGAGCCGCAGGGGCGGCCAACCGGGTAAGCCTGCAGGTCCAATACAACTTCTGACCCTCATTCCATGAAACACCCGCTGCACATTTTCCCGACCGCAAGGCCGCGCCTCGCTGCACGGCAACAGACCGGGACGCGCCATACCGAAGCGCCGCACCCGGCCCGGGACAACAGCACCCGGACTGCGACCGACATCCGGATGCATCCCCGCGTGCGGCGCCTTTCGGGGCTTCGCCACTGGACAGCCGCACTCTGCTGCACGGCGGTGCTGGCCGGATGCGCGACACCGACTCAAAACGGCGCGGCGGCCGACGCGGCAACGGCACCGTCCGAGGCCCGTCCCGTCCGCGTGCGTCTGCTCTTTGCCGGTGACGTGATGGCCCACACACCGCAGCTCACCGCCGCCCGCACGGCCGACGGACAATACGACTTCCGTCCCGTCTTCTCCTACCTCAAGCCCCGCTTCGCCGAGGCCGACGCCGTGATTGTCAACCTCGAGACGACGCTCTCTCCCGAGCCCCCCTTCTCGGGCTATCCCTGCTTCCGCACGCCGGCCTCGATGGCCGATGCGCTGCGCGACGCGGGGGTCGACATGGCCGTGCTGGCCAACAACCACTGCTGCGACGCCGGTGAAAGGGGCATCCGCCGTACGGCCCGCGAGCTGGAGCGCTGCGGCATCCGCCATACGGGGGTCTTCGCCGACAGCATCGACTTCGTGGCGCGCAACCCGCTCCTCTTCGAGCGGCGCGGCATCCGCTTCGCCCTGCTCAACTACACCTATTCGACCAACGGAAATCCCGTTCCCAAGGGGGTTATCGTCAACCGCATCGACTCGGTCCTCATGGTGCGCGACCTCGAACGCGTGCGCCGCGACTCGGTCGACTGCACGATTGTCTGCATCCACTGGGGCGTGGAGTACGAACGGCGCGAGAACGGCTCGCAGCGCCACCTGGCCGACCTGTTGCGCCGTCACGGCGCCGACATCATCATCGGGAGCCACCCCCACGTGGTGCAGCCCTTCCGGGCCGATTCGCTCCACGCCGTCTTCTACTCGCTGGGCAACTTCGTCTCGAACCAGCGCTGGCGCTACTCCGACGGCGGGCTGATGGCCGAGGTGACGGCAACGCGCCGCCCCTCGGGCCGCATGAGCTACACGGCAAGGCCCGTTCCCGTCTGGGTGCTGCACCCCGGCTACCGGATTGTGCCGCCCGAGGTGGGCGACACGCTCCCGATGGCACCCGCCGTCCGGGCGCAATACGAGCGGTTCATGGAGGACACGCGCCGCACGCTCGGCGAGTAACCGCCCCACGGACAACAAACGACGGGCGGGAAAGGTTCACAAACCTTTCCCGCCCGTTCTTTTCAGATGCGCGCCCCGGCCGTCAATGGAATCCCGGCGGGGGAGGGGGCATCATGCCCGGACCGCGGCGGCGCGGCTGCTCGACACCCTCGTAATCCTGGATGTTGCGCGAGCCCTTCTTGCCGAAGCGACGCAGGTTGTAGGTGAACTGCACCATGAAGTAGCGCCCGATGACGCTGCTGGTGGCGTTCTGCGTCCAGCCCGAGCCCACCGTACGGACGAAGGCCTTGTTCTGGTTGAAGATGTCGTTCACACCGACGCTTATCTCGCCGCGCTGGTTGCGGAAGACCTTCTTGCCGATGTAGGCGTTGCAGAGCAGGAACGAGTCGTTGTAGTCGTTCGTGAAACCGAGGTACTGCGTATAGGAGACCGCTGCCGTGAAGGTGAAGCCGAGCGGCAGGACAAACTTCATGTTGCCAATGGCCGAGTGGTTGAAGTAGCGGTTCTTCGAGCCCCCCTCAACCAGCGAGTTGGTCGCCTCGGAGTAGGTTCCGTTCCAGCCGAGCGTGAAGTCGACGTTCTCCGAAATGTTGCTGCCCAGCACGGCGTTGAAGTCGTAGCCTATGGTGCTCGTATCGTTGCGCGAACCGCCCGTAATCGAGCCGTCGTTCTGCACCACGCCGCCCAGCATGCTCGGCGTGAGCGTATAGGTCAGACCCGCCATCACGTTGAAGTTGCTCTTCAGGAAACCGATGGGGAAGCCGTAGCTCAGGTGGGTGCGCAGGTTCCAGTAGCCGTCCATGTTGACCGGACGCGAGTAATAGTTGGGCGTATAGCTCTGGCCGTTGAGGGTGATGGTACCCGGCGAGGCGACCATGTGCGTGGCGTTGTAGTCCTGCGTGGCGTTCATCATGAACATCCACATGAAGGTGCGCCCCTTCGTCACGTTCGAATTGACGTAGTGAAGCCGGATGCGGTGGTTGTACGACGGATTGAGGTCGGGGTTACCGTTGGTGATGTTCTGCGCATCCGTCACGTCGGGCACGTTCTGCAGCGAGGTAATCTGGGGGTTGTCCGTATAGGAGGAGATGAACATGCGCAGCGAGTTCTCGCGGTTGAAGTTGAACTGACCCATCAGGAAGTAGGTCACATTGTCGTACCCGTGGCTGATTTTGTCGCTCTGCCCGTGAATCACCTGTCCGTCGAGCATCGAACGCTGGTAGTAGACGTTGGCCACCAGCGTGTTGCGCTCCTTGGCCAAACGGAAGCCCGGGCCGACGGCATGGGTCTGGTAACCGCTCTCGTAGGAGTTTGAAAGGTCGCTGTCAAACTCGAGTTCTCCCGGCGTATAGCCCGCATAGGAGCGTTTGTCGCGTTCCTGAAAGTCGTACTTGAAGCGGTACTGGAGGCTCAGCTGCGAAATCTTGGAGATGGGCTCCGTATAGGTGAAGTTCGCACGCAGGCGGTAGCTGCTCGAAGGGGCTTCGTCGCGCAGATAGCGCAGACGCATGTAGTCGTCGGGATTCCACTCCCCGGTTTCGGGGTCCACCTCGGGACGGATGTCGCTGGTGGGCAGCACGTTCGAATAGGAGTCCGCATCGTCCGTACGGCTCGAATAGTTGGCGCTGCCGTCGAGCGTAATCGTACGGCCCGCCTTGCCCAGTTTGGCCCGGTAGACGGCCGACAGGCGGGCATTGTAGCCCTGACGCGTCGCATCCTCGAGGTTGTTCGTATAGCTGTATCCGCTGCCGCCGTCGGCCGGAGCACCGTACTGCCAGCCGCGCGTCCAGCTGTAGGGGTCATTGGCCTGGTAGCTGAAGCCCGGACGAATCATCAGGTTCTGGTTCTCCGAGATTTTCCACTCGATGCGGGCGTTGAAGCGGTGGTTGTTGCCCAGCGTGTTGGAGTAGCCGCGCGTCGCGAGGGTATCGAGCGGCATGGGAGCCTCGTACCACTTGTCGGTCGTCGCATGGTTGATGGTGCGGGTATTGTTGAAGAAGTAGCTGCCCTGGAACGAGACCTGGTCGCGCTTGCCCCACGTGTCGGAGTAGTTCACGCCGATGGCATTAACCCGCGCGACACCCGGTTGAGGGCGCACCATGTACTGGCCCACGCCCCGACGGGGACCGCCGCCGCCCGTCGAACCCGAGACGCCGAGGATATCCTCGAACGAGAAGTTCTGCTGGTTGACGTTGTTGAACAGGCCGATGACGGAGACACGGCTGTCGCCGCTGAAGATGTTGGCGTTGCCGCCGATGATGTACTTGTGCGAGGTGCCGGTCTGGGCGTCGGGTTCATATCCATAGCCGCCGTAGAACTTGCCGAACTGGCCCTGACGCATGTTCTCGTGCGTCACGATGTTGATGGCCTTGTAGCCCTCGCCGTCGTCCATGCCCGAGAATTCGGCCGCATCGCTCAGCTTGTCGAAGACCTCGATGCTCTTCACGGCCTCGGCCGGCAGCGACTTGATGGCCGTCGTGACATCCTCGCCGAAAAACTCCTTGCCGTCGACGAAGATTTTCTGCACCTCCTCGCCCTGGGCCTCGACCGCGCCGTCGGTAATCGTGATACCGGGCATCTTCTTGAGCAGACCCTCGACGTCGGCATCGGTCGCGACCTTGAAGGCGCTGGCGTTGTAGCTCAGCGTATCGCCCCGTTGCGAGGTCCGGAGCGCCTTCGCCTCCTTGACCACCGTGGCAATCTGCACACCGGCCTTCAGCGCGATTTCGCCCAGACTCTGGCGCGCCGACGAGACGGTGAACGTACGCGTTTCGTTATTATAACCCAGGAAGGAGACTTCGACACTGTACTCCCCGTAGGAGAGCCCCGAAATGGTCACCGCCCCCTTGTAGCCCGATGTAAAAAAGCTCTTCGTATCGGGAGACTTCGTCGGAGAGACCTGCAGCACGGCGCCCGGGATGGTTTCGCCCGTCTCGGCATCGACAATCGTCGCCGTGACGCTTCCCTTCTGGGCAAAGGCCGCTACCGCAAGGAGGCTCGACAGTAAGGTCAGTATGATTCTTTTCATGTTTGTGTGTAGAGGTTCGAGTATTTCTATTTTGCGTCGTTTGCACGTATCGCATGCGAAATTAACGCTTTTATTTCGGATTTCCCATCCCGCGGGGGTGAAACGACAAAAAAGAGGTGTCAGCCGACTGCCGACACCTCTTTTCGTACGACGCAGAAGGCGTCATCGACGAGGATTTTCCTCCGAAGAGCTACTTTTTGTCGCCATGATGCTTCCCGGCATGCTTCGCACCGCGGTCGTGCTTGGCCGAACGCATCATCTTGGCCTGGTCCTCCTTCCACTGCTTGTACTGCTTCTCGGTGAGGATGCCCTTCATCTTCTCGTCGGCGGCCTTGCGCTCGGCCACCATCTGACGGCGGTGCTCCTGCATGCTCTGCACCTGCTGCAGGCTCAGGTCGTAGACCTGCTGCTTCTGGGCATCGGTCAGCTCGTAGCGCTGGGCCATGCGGTCACTCATGCGCTGAGCCATCTGCTCGGGAGTGGGGCGCTGCTTGGCCTTGGTGCGGGGAGCTTCGGTCTGCTGCGCGAATGCGCTCGTGCCGGCCAGCATGCAAACTGCTGCGAGGGCTGCAAATAATCTCTTTTTCATGGTTCCTTTGTTTTTTGGGGCCGCCGTGCGGCCGGTTACTGTTTCCGTGTTCGTCACAGTGCAAAGGTAGGGCCAGAGTGAAAGATTGAGGGCAGGGCAGCTGGTCAAACGCCTTTTTGCGCCGGCAAAACGACTACCCGGCGGGGTGAGCCGACGTGAGCCACGCCTTGAATTCAGGCACGCGGGCCTTCGAGATGATGATTCGCTCGGGGGTCTCCACCTGCAGGTTGAGCGCCAGCCGGCTGCCGAACCAGACGACGATGTCCTTCACGGCGCGGCGTGCCACGATGAACTGGCGGTTGGCCCGGAAGAAGTCGTCGCCGGGCAACTGCGCCTGCAACGCCTCGAGCGTCCTGTCGAGCGTGTAGACCTCGCCGCCAAACGTATGGGCCGTGACCCGCTCGTTGGAGGTGTAGCAGAAGGCTATCTCCTCGCGACGCAGCGGGATGATGCGGTCGCGGACATGAACCAGGAAGACATCCTCGCGCCGCTGGTCAGCCATCCGCTGCACACGCGAGCCGTAGGCGCGGCGCTCGTCGCCCGTCAGCCGGCGCAGCTTGTCGAGCGCCCGGCGGACGTCCCGCTCGTTGAGCGGCTTGAGCAGGTAGTCGATGCTGTTGACCTTGAAGGCCTCGAGCGCATAGCGGTCGTAGGCCGTAGTGAAGACCACCGGAGCGGTCACCTCGACCGCCTCGAAAATCCGGAACGAGTCGCCGTCGGCCAGGTGGATGTCCATGAAGAGCAGGTCGGGCGACGGATGCGTGCGCAGCCACTCGACGCTCTCGCTCACGCTCTCCAGCACACCCAGCACCTCGGCGTCGGGCTCGATGTCGGCAAGAATCGCCTCCAGATTGCGTGCCGCGGCGGTTTCGTCTTCGATGATGAGTGTTTTCATGCCTTTGTCTCGTTTTTGCGGAGCGGCAGACGCACGGTGAACTCCGCTTCGGTCTCGATGATTTCGATGTCGCTCCCCGTGATGAGCATCCAGCGGCTGCGCAGGTTGCGCAGACCGATGCCCGTCGAGGGCTCCTGCTCGAGCTTCGGGATGCGGGGATTCGACACCACCAGCACGCTCCCTTCGGTGCGGATGGAGATGTGGAAGGGTCGGTTGCGCGTGATGGCGTTGTGCTTGACGGCATTGCCGATGAGCGGCTGCAGCGAGAGGGCCGGCAGCAGCCACGAGCGGTACTCGTCGGCCACGTCGACATCGAAGAAGAGCTTGTCGGCATAGCGGATTTTGAACAGATAGCCGTATGCCTCGGCAAACCGCAGCTCCTCGCTCAGCGGCACGAGCGTGCTCTGACCGTTCTGGATGATGTAGCGGAACGTATAGGAGAGCTGGTCGATGTAGGTCAGCGCCTTCTCTCCGTCGCGTTCGCGCACGAGCATGGCCAGCGAGTTGAGCGAGTTGAAAAAGAAGTGGGGGTTGATTTGACCAACGAGCATGTTGTAGCGCGTCGTCAGATTCTCGTTCTTCAGCCGTTCGTTCTCCAGCACGACGGCCTGCCGCTGCGAGATGAGCACGTAGATGCGGCCGTAGAGCACCGAGACCACCACGGCGAACGAACACTTGAGCAGCAGCAGGTAGTCGAGCATCCGCCCGCTCATGAAGTTGAACATGATGCGCCCCGTATGCCATTGCGTGACGGGGGCAATCAGGTAGAGCAGCACCGCCGCCACGAGGCACCAGAGCGAGCGTTTGACAAAGCCGCGCGAGGTGTAGCGGTGACGGGCCGAGGTGAGAATCGAAAGCAGGATGAACGACACGACCAGGTAGTAGAGCAGCTGGAGCAGCATCTCGACCGTCCGCGACGGCCGGTTGAACAGCGCGCTGTAGTCGAACTCCACGCCGTTGCGGTAGCGGATGTCGGAGATGAGGGGATGGCCCCCCTCGCGTCCCCGGACGGAGAGGTCGGCGACGATGCGGTCGCCGTCTTCGAGCCCGAGCCTCCGGATGCGCGTCTGCGGCACGTAGACGCTGTCGCCGTTTTCATAGACCAGATAGCCGTGTCCGTCGGGGCTCACCGAGAGCCGTCCGGTCTCGCGCCGCTCGACAATCCGCGCCTTGCCGGGCTGCGGCTTGCCGAGTTCGCGCTGGTCGACCAGATAGAGCAGCAGGTAGGAGAAATTGACCACCAGGCTGATTGCCACAGCAACCAGCAGGTTGAGAATCACGGCCGAATATTTCGGATGGAGCCCCATGTCGTTCCGTCTGCGGGGTTACTCCTCCTTCGTGTACCACGACGCATAGAGCATGTAGTCGCGGGCCGTCCGGCGGATGATTTCGTCACGCTGCTCGGGCGTCACCTCCTTGACCTTGCGGGCCGGGACACCGGCGTAGACCGAGTTGGGCTCCAGCTGGGCGTTGGAGAGCACCAGCGCATTGGCCGCAATGATGCAGCCCGAGGGGACGTGGGCATTGTCGAGGATGGTGGAGCCCATGCCAATGAGGCAGTTGTCCTCGATGATGGCTCCGTGGATGGTTGCGTTGTGACCCACCGAGACGTCGTTGCCGATGATGGTCTGCGAGGGGTGCTTCGCCTTGTCGTAAATCGTGTGGAGCACCACACCGTCCTGGATGTTCGTACGGTCGCCGATGACGATTTTGTTCACATCGCCGCGCAGCACGGTGTTGTACCAAATCGAGCAGTCGTGACCGATGGTCACATCGCCCAGGATGACGGCCGTCTCGGCCACAAAGGTGTTCTCGCCAATGACGGGCTCGTGCCCGCGTACTTTTCGAATCAGTGCCATATTGAAAATGTCGTTTTTGTATACGTGTTTCGTTTCATGTCTTTCGGAGGGGGGCGGCCCGGCCGCATCGGGCAGGGTAGCGGACTACTCCTCCTTCTTGGCCTGCTGCCAGAGCGCCTCCATCTGGTCGAGGGTCATGTCGTGCAGCATGTGGCCCTCGGCGGCGGCGTGCTCCTCCATGTAGTTGAAGCGGCGGATGAACTTCTTGTTCGTCCGTTCGAGCGCCGCCTCGGGGTCGACGCCGTAGAGACGGCAGGCGTTGATGAGCGCGAAGAAGAGGTCGCCGAACTCGCCCTCGAGCCGTTCGTGGTCTTTCGAGTTGATTTCGGCCTCGACCTCGGCGGTCTCCTCCTTGACCTTGGCCCAGACATCCTCGCGGCGCTCCCAGTCGAAGCCCGTCGCGGCGGCCTTTTCGCCCACGCGGTAGGCCTTGACCATCGCCGGCAGCGAACGGGGCACGCCGCCCAGCGTGCCGCTCTTGCGCTTCTTCTTGCGCAGTTTGAGCGCCTCCCAGTTCTCCTTCACCTCGTCGGGCGTATTGGCGTGGATGTCGCCGTAGACGTGCGGATGGCGGTAGATGAGTTTGTCGCACAGCGCATTGGCCACGTCGGCAAAGTCGAACGCGCCCTGCTCCTCGCCCAGTTTCGAGTAGAAGACCACGTGGAGCAGCAGGTCGCCCAGCTCCTCCTTGATGCCCTCCATGTTGTGGTCGAGAATCGCATCGGCCAGTTCGTAGGTCTCCTCAATCGTGTTGCTCCGCAACGAATCGAATGTCTGTTCGCGGTCCCACGGGCATTCGCGGCGCAGGGTGTTCATCACCTCCAGCAGCCGGGCCGTGGCCTCCAAACGTTTGTCTTCCATAGGATTGAATATCTTTGAATCGTCTGTTTCACACTTCCTGTCCGCATCCGGACGCACTCCGCCGGGAGGTCTCCGTGCGGCTGCCGTCCGCATGACGGTCGGAGCGCTCCTTCGCTCCATAATTGAGGCAAAGTTACGAATTCGGCGGAAAAAATATAACTTTGCACGAGACAAAAACACCCATTTTCCCCATGAAAATACGTCATCTGCTCTCTGCGGCCGCCCTGTGGTTCCTCACGCTGACGGCCCAGGCACAACCCGCACCGGCCCACCGTACCGACCTCGGAGGCGAGTTTCTCCTCACGCGAGCGACGCTCGTCACCTACGAACAGGGGCTCGAGGCGCTGGCCGACTACCTGCGCTCGTACCTCCCGCTGGCGGGCGCAAGCGAGCAGTACGCCTCCGACGCGGCGCTCGTGCTGGCGCTCGACCCCTCGCTCGGCGAGGAGGCCTACCGGCTCGACATCCTCCCCGACCACATCGCCATCGAGGGCGGCGCCTACGGCGGCGTCTTCAACGGCATCCAGCAGCTCTTCCGCCTCCTGCCGCCCGAGGTCTATGCCCGGGAGTGCACGCTGCCGCTCCGGCTGCCGACGCTGCACATCGAGGATGCTCCGCGCTTCGCCTACCGGGGCATGATGCTCGACGTAGCCCGCACGTGGGTGGATGCACCTCATGTGAAACGTTACATAGACCTGCTTTCGTATCATAACATAAACAAGTTGCACCTTCATCTAAGTGATGACGAAGGGTGGCGCATCGAAATCCGATCGCACCCCGAGTTGACCGAAATCGGCGGCTTCCGAGGCGGCGACTCGCCCGTGCGGCCCATCTACGGAAAGTGGGACGAAAAGTACGGCGGCTACTACACCCAGGAGCAGATGCGCGAGCTGATTGCCTACGCCGCGGCGCGCAACATCGGAATCATCCCCGAAATCGACCTTCCGGGCCACAGCCGCAACATCGCCTCGGTCCATCCCGAGATTCGCTGCAACTACCGTCCCGATACGGTCTCGACGTGTGGCTACGACTACCGTTCGGCATGGTGCGTGGCCCGCGAGGAGAACTACCGCCTGCTCGAGGATATCCTCGGTGAGCTCTGCGCGCTCTTCCCCTCGCCCTACATCCACGTCGGCGGCGACGAGGTCGATGCCTCGCAATGGGAGCGCTGTCCCGACTGCCGGGCGCTGATGGAGCGCCGCGGCATCACCGACCCGCACCGGCTCGAGGATATCTTCATGCAGCGCATGAGCGACATCCTCGCCGCCCACGGCAAGAGGCCGGCACTCTGGAACGAAGCGGTCAAGCGCGGCGGACCGGCGCGCACGAGCCGCGTCCACGGCTGGGAGAGCGTCCGGGCCTGCCTCGATGCCGTCGACAAGGGGTATCCGACGGTGGTGATGCCCGCAACGAGCTTCTACTTCGACATGCGGCAGTCGCCCCACGAGGAGGGCCACAGCTGGGCCGCCGTCTTCGATGCCCGCACCACCTACAACTTCGACTTCGCCCGCGAAGGCTTCAATGCCGAGCGGATGCGCCACGTAGAGGGCCTCGAGGCGGCCTTCTGGAGCGAGGCCTACGTCTCGCACGAGCCCGAAAAGCCCGACTACCTCGACTACATGACCTTCCCTCGCTTGTGCGCCCTCTCGCGCCTGGCCTGGAGCGGCAACGAGGAGGGGTGGGAGTCCTACTACCGCGAACTGGTCGGGGAGCACTACGACCGCATGACAGCCATGGGCATCCGCTTCCGCCTCTTCCCGCCGACGGTCACCTGCCGCAACGGCGAGCTCACAGCCTCGACCGACGACGGCTCGACGCTCTGCTACCTCGTCGACTCGTCGCCCGAGGAGCATCCCTATACCGGTCCCATCGCCACCACACAGCCGCACCGCTACCGCTTCTTCACGCGCCGCGGCACAGGCCGCAGCCCCGAGGCGGCCGACCGCTCCTTCTACCGCACCGTTACCCCCTCGTGGAAGCTCACCTCGTCGATGCCCCTGAGCGAGCGCTTCCCGGCCTCGAACGCCGAGCACTACCGCGGCATGAGCCGCACGAGCCGCACCTGCCGGCCGAAGGACTGGCTGCTCTACACCTTCGACATGCCGCTGCGCTGCCGCGAGCTCTTCCTCCAGACGGGATACCGGCAGCTGCCCAACGCCCACATCGTCACGGGCTATGCCGAGGTCTCCTACGACGGCGTACGCTTCGAGCGGGCCGGAGCACTCGACAAGGGGTGCATCACGCTCCGTCCCAACCGGCCGGTGAGGGCCGTGCGGCTCGTGGCGACCTGCCGCGGTAACAGCACCCCCTTCGTCGTCATCCAGCCGCCCGTCGTGAAGCCGGTGCTCTGACCCCTCGGCCGGAAGAGGGCCGTGCATCCATGCACACAAAAAAATCCTGCCGCACCATCTGCGACAGGATTTTTTCTTGGACTGTTTCGGACAGAGGCCCGCTAGACCGCGGAACGGCCGCCGGAGCCGCCGCCCCGGTCAGAGGCTTCAGGCGCGAATCTGCGCGCCGCACCGCTGCTCGAACTGCTTCGCGAGGGTGGTCATCACCCGCTCGATGCTCTTCTCGTCGAGCGTCCGGCTCTTGTCCTCCAGGATGAAGCTCAGTGCATAGGACTTCTTGCCCTCGGGCAGCTTGTCGCCCTCGTAGACGTCAAAGAGCGAAACGCTCTTGAGCAGCTTGCGCTCGGCAGCGAAGGCCACATCGCGCAGCGCCGAGAAGGTGACCGACTTGTCGACCAGCAGCGCCAGGTCGCGCTTTACCTCGGGGTATTTCGACAGCTCCTCGGCTGCAATGCGATGCTTCCGGGTCGACTTGACCAGCAGGTCGAAGTTCAGCTCCATGAAGTAGACCGGCTGCTTGACGTCGGTTGCGCGGCGCACCCGGGCGCTCACCGAACCGATTTGCAGCAGCTCCTTGCCGTTGAGCGACATGCTCAGCGCCTCGCTGAAGAGGTCGCTGTCGAGCGTCTCGCACTTCAGCGTGTAGATGTCGATGCCGAAGCGGCGCAGCAGCAGCTCGGCCACAGCACGCAGCGTGAAGAAGGAGGTATGCTCCGCCTTGACGTTCCACGAAGGCTCCGTGGCAAGACCCGTCACGGCCACCGCCAGGCGGTAACCCTCCGAGTAGGGGGCCAGCGCCTGCTCGCCGCCGCGCTTCGACGCATCGTAGAAGTAGCAGTTGCCGAACTCGTAGAGCTTCAGGTCGCCGTTCTTGCGGTTGACGTTGAGCTGGATGGCCTCCATCATGTTGAAGAGCAACGTCTGACGCAGCACGTTCAGGTCGGTGCTCAGCGGGTTGAGAATCCGCACGCAGTGCTCGGCCGGATAGCTCGTCAGCCCCTCGTAGTAGGCCCCCCTCGTGAGCGAGTTGGACATGATTTCCGTGAAGCCGCGGTCGGTCAGGAAGTCGGCCGCCAGGTTGACCAGCCGGTTGCGGTCGGGTTTGGGCGCATAGGAGAGCGTCGAGCGCACGCGAGCGGGAATCTCGACGTTGTTGTAGCCGTAGATGCGGAGAATATCCTCGATGAGGTCGGCCTCACGCTGCACGTCAACGCGGTAGGGCGGTACGGCCACCGTCATCACGCCGTCGTGCTCGGCGAGAATCTTCACCTCCAGCGCATCGAGAATCGTGCGGACCGTCTCCTCGGGCAGCTCCTTGCCGATGAGCGCATTGATGCGGGCGAAGGAGACATCGAAGGTGAAGTCGCGGGCCGGAACGGGGCAGATGTCCGTGATGTCGCTCGAGATGGTGCCGCCGGCGAGCTCCTTCATCAGCAGGGCGGCGCGCTTGGCTGCATAAATCTGCAGGTTGGGGTCCACTCCGCGCTCGAAGCGGAACGACGAGTCGGTATTCAGACCGAACCGCTTGGCCGTCTTGCGCACCCATACGGGGTTGAAGTAGGCGCTCTCGATGAAGACGTCGGTCGTCGTCTCGCTGATGCCCGAATCCAGACCGCCGAAGACGCCGGCGATGCACATCGGGCGCTCGGCCGAGCAAATCATCAGGTCGTTGGCCGTGAGCTTGCGCTCCACGCCGTCGAGCGTCACGAAGGGGGTCCCTTCGGCGCAGGTGCGCACGACGATTTCATGCCCCTCGATTTTCGAGGCATCGAAGGCGTGCAGCGGCTGCCCCAGCTCGAAGAGGACGAAGTTGGTGATGTCGACCAGGTTGTTCTTGGGGTTGATGCCCGCCGCGCGGAGGCAGTTCTGCATCCACTCGGGCGAGGGGCCGATTTTGCATCCCATCACCGTCACGCCGGCATAGCGGGGGGCCGCCTCCGCATTCTCGACGCGGATGCGCATCTCGAGGTTGTGGTTGTCCGGAGCGAAGGCCGAAACGTCGGGCCACTTCACCTCGACCTGTTCGCCGCGGCTGCGCAGGTAGGCCGCCAGGTCGCGTGCCACGCCGATGTGCGAGGCGGCATCGACCCGGTTGGGGGTCAGACCAATCTGAATCAGATAGTCGTCCTCGATGTGGAGGAACTCCTTGGCCGGCGTACCCACGACGGCATCGGCCGGAAGCTCCATGATGCCCGCGTGCGACGAGCCGACACCCAGCTCGTCCTCGGCGCAGAGCATGCCGAGCGACTCCACGCCGCGAATCCTGCTGCGCTTGATTTTGAACTCCTCCTCGCCGCCGTTGGGGTAGAGCACCGAACCTACGGTGGCGCAGAGCACCTTGAGCCCCGCACGGCAGTTGGCGGCGCCGCAGACAATCTGGAGCGGCTCGCCGCTTCCCACGTCGACCGTCGTTATGTGGAGGTGGTCCGAATCGGGATGGTCGACGCAGGTCAGCACCTCGCCGACCACGACGCCCTTCAGACCGCCGCGTATGGTTTCGATCTTCTCGAACCCTTCGACCTCGAGGCCGATGTCCGTCAGAATCGCGGAAATCTGCTCCGCCGTCAGCGAAGTGTCGAGGTAACGTCTAAGCCAGTTATACGAAATATTCATATCGTTGTGTTTTGATTTTGCAGATTATCATGCAAAAATACAAATTTTTCCGGAACTCGGCGGCTTTTTCCGCAGTTTTCACGCGGAAACGGTTCTCCAAGAGCAGGTAACCCCTCCGTCGCGCAGCGTCACGCGCGGTCCGGACGCCAATCCGCCCGCTGCAGAAGGCGTCAACATCCGCGACCGCCGCGGATACGGTCCAAAGGTGGGGCATAAGCGCCTCCTGCCACAAATTCTATAAATAGGTGTCTGCTTTTTTTGCGAAAATAATCCGCGAAACGGTTGCTTTTTTCGTTTCGAAACATTACTTTTGTTTCAAGCAATTCGAAAGAATGTTCTGCAATTTCAACATACAGGCTTGGTGGTGGCACCCGTTGACGCTCGTGAACAATGAGTGCGCCCCGTCGCATGTGTGGTGAAACCCCAAGGATACACACTTGAAACCCGTTGTTTACGAATCGTAAGCAACGGGTTTTTTCATATCCGTATCAAAACTCAATCTCAAAATCTTCTAAAATTCAAATGCCATGGAAACGAAAAAAATCTGCCTCTCCGAGCGTCAAATGCCCACCCAATGGTACAACATCGTAGCCGACATGCCCAACAAGCCCCTGCCGCCCCTGAATCCCGCTACCAAGGAGCCCGTCACCAAGGAGCAGATGTCGGCCATCTTCGCCGAAGAGCTCATCGACCAGGAGATGTCGACCGAGCGCTTCATCGACATCCCGGAAGAGGTGCAGGAAATCTATAAAATCTGGAGACCCACGCCGCTCGTCCGCGCCACGGCGCTCGAAAAGGCCCTCGACACCCCCGCCAGGATTTACTTCAAGAACGAGAGCGTCTCGCCGGCCGGCTCGCACAAGCCCAACACGGCCGTACCGCAGGCCTTCTACAACCACAAGCAGGGCATCAAGCATCTGACCACCGAGACCGGAGCCGGACAGTGGGGAGCCTCAATCGCCTTCGCGGCCAAGCACTTCGGCATCGACCTTCGGGTCTTCATGGTCAAGGTCAGCTACAACCAGAAGCCCTACCGGCGGCTAATGATGAACACGTGGGGCGCCGAATGCGTGGCATCGCCCTCGACGCTCACCGAATCGGGCCGGGCCGCCCTCAAGCGCGACCCCGACTGCTCGGGAAGCCTCGGACTGGCCATCTCGGAGGCCGTGGAGGTGGCGCTGCGCAGCCCCGAGGATACGCGCTACTGCCTGGGCAGCGTACTGAACCACGTGCTGCTCCACCAGACGGTCATCGGACAGGAGGCCGTCGCACAGATGGAGATGGCCGATGCCGAGCCCGACATGGTGATTGGCTGCTTCGGCGGCGGCAGCAACTTCGCCGGCATCAGCTTCCCCTTCCTGCGCAGGAATTTCGTCGAGGGCAAGAAGATACGGGCAATCGCCGTCGAACCTGAGAGCTGCCCGAAGCTCACCCGCGGAGCATTCCAGTACGATTTCGGCGATGTGGCCGGATACACGCCGCTGATTCCGATGTATACGCTCGGGCACAACTTCCAGCCCTCGGACATCCACGCCGGCGGACTGCGCTACCACGGTGCAGGAGCCATCGTCAGCCAGCTGCTCAAGGACGGACTCATCGAGGCCCAGTCCATTCCGCAGAACGAGACGCTGGCCGCCGGCATCCTCTTCGCCCGAACCGAGGGCATCATCCCGGCTCCGGAGTCGACCCATGCCATCGCCGCCACCATCCGCGAAGCCCTTCGGGCCAGGGAGGAGGGGCGCGCAAAGACAATCCTCTTCAACCTCTCGGGCAACGGCGTCATCGACCTCTATGCCTACGAGCAGTATCTGGCCGGGCGCTGAAGGACTACTCGCCCTCGGATGCCGAGATTTCGAAGACCCTCTCCCAGCTGGAGAAGCTCATCTGAAGAGCTCCTCTAATAAAAGAGTGAGCGAACCGCCCCGAGGCAGTCCGCTCACTTTTTTTGTCCGCCGGCGAACGGTCCGGTCACCGCTCCGCTCAGCGCGAGCCGAGCCAGAGGAAGAACATGCCGACCAGAATGAAGAGCAGGTCGAGCGCCTTAGCCCGCAGATTCCGCTCGTGGAAGAGCAGCGCCCCGCAGCAGAACGAAACCACCACCGAGCCGCGGCGCACCATCGAGACCACCGAAATCATCGCCCCCTCTTCGCCCAGCGCCGTCAGGTAGGCGAAGTCGGCCAGCGAGAGGAAGATTGAGATGAGCGGAATGGCCCAGCTCCAGTGGAACGGGGTGGTCGTGCGGCGGCGGGGCCACCAGAGCAGGCCGACCACCGTGCCCATCATCAGCAGCTGGTAGAAGTTGTACCAACTCTGGACGAAGACCGGGTCGAGCCGCGCCATGATGTACTTGTCGTAGAGACCGCTGACGGCCCCCATGACTGCGGCGGCCGCGATGCAGAGTATCCAGACGTTGTGGGCGAAATCGACCCCTTCGCGCCGTCCCGAACGGCTCAGCAGAAAGAGCGACAGCAGCGCCAGTGCCACACCGACCCACTGGTAGCCGTTGAGCCGCTCGCCGAAGAGCAGCATCGCGCCGACGAGCACCATGACGGGACGCGTGGCGTTGATGGGGCCCACGATGGTGAGCGGGAGATGTTTCATGGCGAAGTATCCGAATACCCACGACACCAGCACGATGGCCGACTTGAGCGCAACCAGCGCGTGAGCATGAGCATCACCCGGAACACTCTCGAGCAGCGTCCCGTCGAACCATCCCAGACCGCACTCCGCAGCCACGATGACCGGGGCGAAGAGCAGGCTCGAAAAGAGCGTATTGAGCAGCAGGACGGGCAACACGGCGTTGTCCGTCAGCGCCCGCTTTTTGGCCACGTCGTAGAGGCCCAGCAGGGCGGCAGAGGTAAAGGCAAGAGTCAGCCACATGATTCGTTCACGGTTTTGGGGTCGGATTACGTCACCGGCCGGAGTTCAGCCGGCAACCCGACAGAAAAAGCAGGCCGCCGATAGGGGTGAGGCCGACATGAAGCAGGCCACCGGCAGGAGAGCCGACCACCCGCAAAAGAGCCGGCTGCCGGCGGGGTAGCGGGCGGACCGACGGTAGAACTGGCGGCCCGGCAGGGTAGCAGGCGCCCGGTCGATTCGGCCGACCGGCTACAAGTCCCGGCTACAGTTCGTCGCTATAGACCGCGCCGGGCAGGTCGTGCAGGTTGTAGCGCGAGGCCATCGACATGCCGTAGGCGCCGGCCGACTTGATGGAGAGCAGGTCGCCGCGGCGGGTCGTGCGCAGCGTCACGTTCTCGTCGAAGACGTCGGTCGATTCGCAGGCCGTACCCACCACCGTATACTTCTCGCGTGTCTCGGCCTCGGAGGTGACGTTCTCAATGTTGTGGTAGGAGCCATAGAGCGCCGGACGAATCAGTTCGGTCATGCTGGCGTCGACAATCACCAGCTTGCGGCCCGTGGCCGTGGTCTTGTTGAAGAGCACCGAGGTAATCAACTCGCCGCACTCGCCGACAATCGAACGGCCGAACTCGAAGTGCACCTCGCGGCCGCCCACCTGCAGATGGGTGTGGACAATCGAGAAGAGGGAGGCGAAGTTGGGAATCGGCTCGTTCTCGGGCACGTCGTAGTTGATGCCCAGGCCGCCGCCCACGTCGACAAAGCGGAACGAGAAGCCCAGCGCCTCGAGGTTGGCCACGATGGCGTTGACCTTGTGGCACATGTTCTCGAAGACGTGCAGCTCGCGAATCTGCGAGCCGATATGCAGGTGGATGCCGACGATACTAATGTGCGACAGCGACTTAATCCACTCGGCATGGGCCAGCACCTCCTCGTACGAGATGCCGAACTTGCTGTCGGCCTGTCCCGTGTCGATGCAGTGGTTGGTCTTGGGGTCGATGTCGGGGTTGATGCGCAGCGCCACGTCGGTCACACGCCCCGCCTCGGCCGCAAGCAGGTCGACCAGCTCCAGCTCCTCGATGGATTCGCAGTTGATGGCCATGATGCCCTGCTCGATGGCGTAGCGCAGCTCCTTGTCGCGTTTGCCCACGCCGGCATAGACGATGCCGCGGGGGTCGAAGCCCGCCTCTACGGCCTTGCGCAGCTCGTTGCCCGAGGCGCAGTCGATGCCGAGCCCGTACTCGCGGATGACCGCAAGCAGGTGGTCGTCGTAGTTGGCCTTGATGGCGTAGTGAACCTTGTAATCGTATTTTTTCGACTCCGAGACGACGCTTTCTAGCGTCTGACGCAGCAGCGCGATGTCGTAGAGATAGAACGGGGTCTCGAACTCCCTCAGCCGGGGAGCAATCTGTCTGCTCAGCATGTTATGTGATTTAATTAACCTGTTTAACCTTAACCGAAGGGCAAAGATAAAAAATTCCGTTCAGACGACAAAATCCACGCTTCCGTCCCGCAAACCTTTCCGCAGCCTCCCAGCCCCGACCCTGCGCCGCGAAGCCGGCCGCACCGATTCCGCCCGCCGCACGACACTAGTTCCGACACCGGTTCCGACACCGGTTCCGACACCGGTTCCGACACCACCGACCCGCAAAAAGCCCCTGCACGGCGAACAAGCCGCCGAAAATCGCGCCGCTGCGGGCACGGAGTCCCTTCGGTTTCCGAAAAAGTTCGTATATTTGCATGAATTTTTCCGCCACGACATGAAAAACATCCGCAACTTCTGCATCATAGCCCACATCGACCACGGCAAGAGTACGCTTGCCGACCGCCTGCTCGAAAAGACCAACACGCTCAACCAGCGCGAGATGCAGGCCCAGGTGCTCGACGACATGGAGCTCGAGCGCGAAAAGGGCATCACCATCAAGAGCCACGCCATCCAGATGGAGTACCGCGCCAGCGACGGAGAACTCTATACGCTCAACCTCATCGACACGCCGGGGCACGTCGACTTCTCCTACGAGGTCTCGCGTGCCATAGCCTCGTGCGAGGGGGCGCTGCTGGTCGTCGACGCCACGCAGGGCATCCAGGCACAGACCATCTCGAACCTCTATCTGGCCGTGGGGCACGACCTCACGATTATCCCCGTGCTCAACAAAATCGACATGGAGTCGGCGATGATTGACGAGGTGAAGGACCAGGTCGTCGACCTGCTGGGCTGCAAGGAGGAGGAGATTCTGCTCGCCTCGGGCAAGACGGGTGCCGGCATCGAAGAGGTGCTCGAAGCCATCGTCCAGCGCATTCCCGCCCCCAAGGGCGACGAGAATGCCCCGCTGCAGGCGCTCATCTTCGACTCGGTGTTCAACCCCTTCCGCGGCATCATCGCCTATTACCGCATCTTCAACGGCACGCTCCGCAAGGGCGAGCACGTCAAGTTCTTCAACACGGGCAGCGAGTACGACGCCGACGAGGTGGGCGTACTGAAGCTCAAGATGCAGCCCCGCGACAAGGTCTGCGCCGGAGACGTGGGGTATATCTGCTCGGGCATCAAGACCTCGTCCGACGTCAAGGTCGGCGACACAATCACCTCGGTGGAGAACCCCGCCCACGAGGCCATCGCCGGCTTCGAGGATGTCAAGCCGATGGTCTTCGCCGGCGTCTACCCGGTCGAGGCCGACCAGTACGAGGACCTGCGCGCCTCGCTCGAGAAGCTGCAGCTCAACGACGCTTCACTGACGTTCGAGCCCGAGAGCTCGCTGGCGCTCGGCTTCGGCTTCCGGTGCGGCTTCCTCGGACTGCTCCACATGGAGATTATCCAGGAGCGGCTCTACCGCGAGTTCGACATGGACGTCATCACCACCGTGCCGAACGTCTCCTACCGCATCACCACCACGCAAGGCGAGGTGCTCGAGGTGCACAACCCCTCGGGACTGCCCGAAATCACGAAGATTGCCAAAATCGAGGAGCCCTACATCCTCGCCCAGATTATCACCAAGGCGGACTTCCTGGGCAACGTCATCAAGCTCTGCATCGACAAGCGCGGCGTGATGAAGAACCAGACCTTCATCACGCAGGACCGCGTGGAAATCAACTTCGACATGCCGCTTTCGGAGATTGTCTTTGACTTCTACGACAAGCTCAAGAGCATCTCGAAAGGCTACGCGTCGTTCGACTACCACCGCACGGGCTACCAGCCCTCGAAGCTGGCCAAGCTGGACATCCTGCTCAACGGTGAACCGGTCGATGCCCTCTCGTCGCTCATCTACGCCGACCACGCCTACGACTTCGGCCGCAAGATGTGCGAAAAGCTCAAGGAGCTCATCCCCCGGCAGCAGTTCGACATCGCCATCCAGGCGGCCATCGGCGCCAAGATTATCGCCCGCGAGACGGTCAAGGCGGTGCGCAAGGATGTGACGGCCAAGTGCTACGGCGGTGACATCACGCGCAAGCGCAAACTTCTGGAGAAGCAGAAGCGAGGCAAGAAACGCATGCGTCAAATCGGCAACGTCGAGGTTCCCCAGTCGGCCTTTCTCGCCGTCCTCAAAATGGATTAACCCCATGAAGAAAACCATCATCGACCTCTTTGAATCATCGGTCGCCCGGTACGGGGAGAAGACCTTCCTGCTCGAGAAGCGCCACCACAAGTTCGAACCGACGACCTATGCCGAGACCCGCGAGCAGGCGCTCGAGGTGGGAGCCGGCCTGGCCGCCATCGGCATCCGCCCCAAGGAGAAGGTAGCCATCCTCTCGGAGGGGTGCAACGCCTGGATTATCTCGGAGCTCGGCCTCTTCTATGCCGGCTGCATCAGCGTGCCGCTCTCGGTCAAGCTCGAGGAGTCGAACGACCTGCTGTTCCGGCTGCGCCACGCCGAGGTGAAGACCATCTTCGTTTCGAAGTACCAGCTGCCGAAAATCCGCCGCATCGTCGGCCAACTGCCCGAGCTGCAGCACATCATCGTCTTCGGCCACATTCCGCTCGAAGCGGGGGAGATGGCGCTGGGAACCCTCAAGCGGCTCGGCCGCGCCTACCTGGCCGACCAGCGCGACCGCTTCCTTGCCATCGGGCAGTCCATCCAGAACGACGACTACGCCACCATCACCTATACGTCGGGCACCACTTCGGACCCCAAGGGGGTCGTGCTGACGCACCGCAACTATACGGCCAACGTCGAGCAGTCGCTCTCGCGCATCGACATCCCGTCGTGGTACCGCACGCTCATCATCCTGCCGCTGGACCACTGCTTCGCCCACGTCGTGGGATTCTACATCATGATAGCCTGCGGCGCCTCGGTGGCCACCGTACAGGTGGGCGCCACGCCGATGGAGACGCTCAAGAACATCCCGCTCAACATCCGCGAGGTGCGGCCGCACTTCCTGCTCTCGGTGCCGGCTTTGGCCAAGAACTTCCGCAAGAACATCGAGAGCTCCATCCGCGCAAAGGGACCCGCCGCCGAGCGGCTCTTCGAGCTGGCGCTCCGCACGGCCTACTGCTACAACCAGGACGGATACAGCCGCGGCAAGGGGTGGCGCTTTGTGCTCTGGCCCGCGGTCAAGCTCTTCGACCTGCTCCTCTTCCGCAAGGTCCGCGAGGCCTTCGGCGGCAGCCTGAAGTTCTTCGTCGGCGGCGGTGCGCTGCTCGACGCCGAGCTGCAGCGCTTCTTCTACGCCATCGGCATCCCGATGTTCCAGGGTTACGGCCTCTCGGAGGCGACGCCCGTCATCTCGACCAACTCGCCCAAATACCATTGGCACCGCTTCGGCTCGTCGGGCAAGATACTCATCCCGCTCGACCTGAAAATCGTCGACGAGCAGGGGCACGAGCTCCCGCACGGCGAGAAGGGTGAAATCATCATCCGCGGCGAGAATGTCATGGCCGGCTACTGGAAGAACCCCGAGGCGACGGCCGCCACCGTGCGCGACGGATGGCTCCACACGGGCGACATGGGCTACGTCTCTAAGGACGAGTTCCTCTACGTGCTGGGACGCTTCAAGAGCCTGCTCATCGCCTCCGACGGCGAGAAGTACAGCCCCGAGGGGATGGAGGAGGCCATCGTCGACAAGTCGCCCTTCATCGACCAGATTCTGATTTACAACAACCAGAGCCCCTTCACGGGTGCCATCGTCGTGCCCAACCGCGACGCGCTGCTCCGCGAGCTGGAGGCGCGCGGCACGGCTCCAGCCGAGCGGGCCGCCACCGCGGCCGCGATTCTCGGCGGCGAAATCGACCGCTACCGCTCGGGAGGCATCTTCGCAGGCGAATTCCCCGAGCGGTGGCTTCCGGCGGGTCTGGCCATTGTCGACGAGCTCTTTACGGAACGCAACGGACTGGTCAACAGCACGATGAAGGTTGTCCGCGGCAAGGTCGAGGAGCACTTCCGCGACAGAATCGACTACCTCTATACGGCCGAGGGGCGCAAACTTCAGAACGAGCGCAACCTCGCCTCGCTGCAAAAAGTGCTGGGATGATGAAAATTCCGGCGCAGAATGCTTGAAATATCGGAAAATCGGAGTATCTTTGTACTCCGAATGCGGAAATAGCTCAGTCGGTAGAGCATCAGCTTCCCAAGCTGAGGGTCACGGGTTCGAATCCCGCTTTCCGCTCCAGAGGAGGAGTTTTCCCAGAAAGGGGATGCTCCTCTTTTTTTTCTGCATCAGTGGTTGTGTGGGGTCCGACACCACGCAAGAACCATCCCCAAGCCGCAAAGCCAAGCCCGACAAAGCAGCGGCAGGCCGGCAAAAACCGCCCGGCAGTAAAATTATGCGGGGTCGGGCTTGCCGAAATACTCATTTTTTTCTATCTTTACGTATCGGCCGAAACGCCGCACCCAGACGGATGGTGCATCCGCAGCTGCAGAGAGCTGCCGTCACACCCGACGCCTCGACCGACCCGATATCCAACCACACGTCAAGCCATGAACATCCGGATTTTTCGCATCACGCTGTTGACGCTTCTTAGCGTCCTGACAATCAGTTCAGTAAACGCCGCCTCGACCGTCCAGGGGCGCATCTATCTCAAGGACGGACGCATCATCGAATGCGGCGAAAAGGACCGAATCAAACTCCCCAAACACGCACAGGACGTCAAGTTGTTGCGGCGCGCTTTCTACAAGGACAAGAGCAAAGAGGTCTACCAATACGAGGAGATTGACTCGATGGTCTGCTGGCATGCAACGGCGCCCGAACACCGGCAGAAGTTCATTCCTGCACCCGGGGTCGGCTGGCTGTGGGTCTACTTCGAGACGCCGTACATCTGCGTCGGAGTCTTTGCGCAGAAGGGCTACGGCATCGATTCGAACGGAGGCATCGAGGTGCTGGTCAAGTACCGCTCGCTGAGCCGTTCGCGCACGGCCTACTACCTGCGCAAGGCAGGCGAGGAGGAGTTCTACGACGCGGGGTCGGCCAGCCGTCAGGGCAAGGGGCGCTTCCGCGAGTCGGTGGCCGCCTACGTGGCCGATGACCCCGCACTGTCCGCCGAGATTCTCCGGTCGGAGAGCCGCGACCGCAGCCGGACGATTCTGATGCTCGAAAACTACTGTCCCGCAGACGAAGAAAAACCTGTAAAAGAATAGTGCCGTATGAAATCGTTTTTCCTTTGTGCGCTGGCTCTGGCGGCCACCGTCGGCATCGCGACGCATGCCGAAGCCCGGAAACCCGCGGATGCGGAGTCGGACCACGTGATTGTCACCCTCAAGTCGGGCGAAAAGGTCGACTGCTATGTCCACAGGGGCTGGCATGCCGAAAATTCGGTCTTCAAGAAGGAGAACTACTCGTTCAAGGTGACCCGGACACCCGATGACAAGGAGCCGATTCAATATACGGCCGACGATGTGGTGAGCATCGACTACGTGGAGACCACGGCGGACCATCCCGACGGTCTGCGCTGGGAGTCGCACCCGCTCGCCCGGCCCAACTTTGCAAGCCGCTACCACACGATGCAGAGGCTCTTCTGCGTCGACAAGGTGGGTAAGAACGCCACAACCTACTGGTGGAAAATCTGGGTCGCATCGGGATTCAACGGCATGGGCCGCTCGCTCCAGACCAACTACGGCGTCCGCTTCCACAACGACCCCGAAGGGATTGTCTATCCCTACATGCTGGTCAACTCGGTGCTGATGAAGGACCGCTATCCCGGTCTGAAGGAGTTCTGCAAGAAGTGGTTCAAGGGCTCCGAAGGCAAGGTCCACAAGAAGGAGGCCGAGGAGAACGACGCCTGGATTCTCGACATGTACGATGCCTATCTCGAGCAGATGGGCGACAAAGCGGCCGAGCTGCCATATCCCATTCCCGACAAGAAAGACAGCGAAGAGTAACCGACAGGGCGGGCAGCTCTGCCGGCAGGGTTGCCGGTTCTACGGCCAAAGCCGCCTAAGGGCAGGAGCAGCAGGGTAGCGCCCCTCCAAAAAGAAGCCGCCGCAACGGTTCCAAAATTCCGTTGCGGCGGCTTGCTTTGTTATGTCCGGCAGAGACTGCCAATCAGCAACTCCGACCCAGCTCGCAGGCCTCCAGCAGAAGCTGTTCCGACCCGGAGGCTCCCGGCTGCCGGGCGGCGTCGCAGACTATCCCCTTCAGAGGCGAAGAGTCGAAACTGCCGACAAAGCCACGCAGCCGATTGACGGTGCGCTCCGCCTGCCACACATCCCGCCCCGCAGCCGTAAGGAGGATGCAGAACTCCTTCGCACGGATTTCGTGACGGCAGCCACAGCAGCGGTCGATGAAGTTCTTCATCGGGCCGCCCATTGCGCAGGCCCGCGGCGTCGTATCGAGCACGATGACCTCCGAGTCGACCATCCGCGAGGCCAGATGGGCCATATCGTCCTGCAGCGGGCAGACACCGCCTTCGACGCTGCAGTTGCCGCACCCCAGGCAGGGGTCTATTCGAAGGTCACCGAGAAGCACCTCGGCCACCTCGTGGCCCGCCTCGGCCGCCCCGGCCCGGAACCGGGCGCAGAGCGTGTCGGAGTTGTCGTCCCGACGCGGATTCGACGATATCACCAGTATCTTTTTCATACCGTTTCGATTGATTCGGTTTTCTCTGTTGCAAGAGCTGCGGGCCTCAAACGCATCCAAAAGCAGTCGTCCCGCAGCCGCCGGGCCCGTCCCGACGAAAACAGGAGCAGCCACCTTGAAGCGAATCCCGACCCGGCACTCAGGCTTCGAAGCGCACCTCATTAACCAGCGGAGCCCCTGAAGCGAAGGTGCGGATGTTGTCGAGCGTCGTGCGGGCAATGTTGTCAAGCGCCTCGCGTGTGAAGAAGCCCTGATGCGAGGTCACCAGCACGTTGTTGAACGACAGCAGGCGCGCCAGCACATCGTCGCTCATGATGCGGTCCGAGGTATCCTCGTAGAAGTAGGCGGCCTCCTCCTCGTAGACATCGAGACCGGCCGCACCGATGCGCCGCTGCTTCAGCCCCTCGATGAGCGCCTCGGTATGGATGAGCTGTCCGCGGCCCGTGTTGAGCAGCACAACCCCCGGCTTCATGCGGGCAATCGAGTCGGCGTTAATCATGTAGCGCGTCTGCTCGGTCAGCGGGCAGTGGAGCGAGATGACATCCGAGCGGCGGTACAGCTCGTCGAGCGTGACGTAGGTGATGCCCGCCGTCCGGGCATACTCCTCGTCGGGACAGATGTCGTAGGCCAGCACCTCCATGCCGAACCCCTTCAGGATGCCAATCAGCGCCCGGGCGATGCGGCCCGTGCCGACGACACCCGCCGTCTTGCCGTAAAGGTCGAAGCCCAGCAGTCCGTGCAGCGAGAAGTTGCCGTCGCGCGTCCGCCAGTAGGCCCGGTGCACCTTGCGGTCGAGCGCCAGCAGCAGCGCCACGGCGTGTTCGGCCACGGCATGGGGCGAATAGGCCGGTACGCGGACCACGCCGATGCCGCACGCGGCCGCCGCCTTGAGGTCGACGTTGTTGAAGCCCGCGCAGCGCAGCGCAATGAGCCGCACCCCCTCGTCGGCCAGCCGCCGGATGGCCGCAGCATCGGCCGTATCGTTGACGAAGATGCATACGGCCTCGGCTCCGCGTGCCAAAACCGCATTATCGGGGGTTAAATGGCTGTGGTGGTAGACAATATCGAAGCCATAGGCTCCGTTGTTATTAATGGTATCGAACGACTCCCTGTCGTAGGGCTGCGTTCCGAAAAATACTACTTTCATCCCTTTGTCCTTTTAGTCCTGTGATACAACAAACGCACGTTTGGGAGCGCATGGTATGCAACGCCTCAGGATTTTCGACGGTATCCCGTCGGCGAGACCCCCGTATGCTTCTTGAAATAGCGTCCCAGATAGGACTGGTCGGGGAAGTGGAGGCGATAGGCAATCTCCTGCACCGAGAGGTCGGTCGACTGGAGCATCATCTTGATTTCAAGGATGACCGACTTGTCTATCAGCTCCTTGGCCGATGAGTGCGAGACGTTCTGCACGATGGTCGACAGGTAGCGCGTCGAGATACAGAGCTTGTCGGCATAGAAGGCCACGTCGCGCTGCTCGGAGCAATGGTCGTGCACCAGAGCCAGAAAGCGGTGAAAGAGTTCCGCCTGACGGTTGGTCGTTCCGGGAGCCGGGCGGTCGCGCTCGGCAAAGCGCTGGAGCTTGTCGTAGATTTCGAGTAGGATGTTCTGAACCCGGTTCTTGATAATCGTGTTGCGGAAGATGTTCTCGCGGTCCTGATAAGTATAGGTGGCGATGTCGAACCAGATGTGGATGCCGTTCTCGTTCCCGTGCGGGTAGCAAATCGGATTCTCGCTCAGGAAGCGGAAAAAGGCAGGCTCCATGCGGAAGCTCGCCTCGGCAAAGATGTCTCGCGAATAGGCGCAGTAGGTGACCTGGAAATCGTCCGACACGTCTGTCAGCATCAGGATGCTGCCCGGCAGCATCAGCAGAATCGTATTGGGCTCGATGCGCCCCCGGCGCAGATTAACCGTCGCCTCGGCATTTCCGCTGCGGCAGAGGATGATGGCTCCGCATTCGCAGCGCGCGGGGTAGTTGTAAAAGTAGCGCAAATCGGAGTCTCCGACTACGAATTGTTCGGTATCGGTAGTGACAATGGGATTTGTTGCAGGCATGGGGTTCGTTGCTTTTTTCGAACAAAAATAGGGATAAATAAGCATATACGCACTTTGTTATTCCGAAAAGTACCAACACTGTTCGCAATATATAAGGATAAACCGGAGGAGAATACGATACTTTTGCACCTGAAAAAGTTTTTTAGTATAAAATAAGAAGAAACTATGAAGCAAACATTTGTACAGGCAGCGCTCGTCGCTTGCTGTATGGCAGTCGTTTCGTGCGGACAGGCACCGACTCAGCAAAGAGCCGCGGAGTATTCCGTGCAAACCATCACCACGACCGACCGTACGATCCCGACCAACTACTCGGCAACGATTCGGGGACGGCAGGACATCGCCATCTATCCGCAGGTCTCGGGTACGATTTCGCAGGTCTGCATCACCGAGGGTCAGCGCGTGACCAAGGGTCAGACGCTCTTCATCATCGACCAGGTGCCCTACAAGGCCGCCCTGCGCACGGCCGAAGCAAATGTGGAAGCAGCCAAGGCTGCCGTAGCCACCGCACAGCTGACCTACGACAGCAAGAAGGAGCTCTTCTCGCGCAACGTCGTTTCGCAGTATGACCTCTCGACGGCCGAGAACAGCCTGCTGACGGCCAAGGCTCAGCTCGCCCAGGCCGACGCCGCCCTGGTCAACGCCGCCAACAACCTCTCCTATACGGTTGTCAAGGCTCCGTCGAACGGCGTGGTCGGCACGCTGCCGTACCGAGTCGGCGCGCTGGTCAGCGCTTCGATTCCCCAGCCGCTGACCACCGTATCGGACAACTCGACGATGTATGTCTACTTCTCGATGACGGCCAAGCAGCAGCTCAACCTGACGCGCCGCTACGGCTCGATTGCCGAGACGCTCAAGAACATGCCCGACGTGCAGCTGCAGCTCAACGACGGTACGGTCTACGACCAGACGGGCCGCGTGGAGTCCATCAGCGGCGTGGTTGACACCTCGACGGGCAGCGTCCAGCTGCGTGCCGTATTCCCCAACGAGAACGGTCTGCTGCTGAGCGGAAGCACCGGCAACATCATCATGCCGAACCTCTACAAGGACTGCATCGTCGTTCCCCAGACGGCCACCTTCGAGATTCAGGACAAGGTCTACGTCTACAAGCTCGTGGACGGCAAGGCCACCTCGTCGATGATTGAGGTCGAGAAGATTTCGAACGGTCGGGAGTACATCGTCACCGCCGGTCTGACGCCGGGTGAGGTCATCATCACCGAGGGCGTAGGTCTGATGCGCGAGGGTACGCCCGTCGTGCCGAAGGGCCAGGCTGCCGCTGCCGCCGCACAGACGACGGAGAACGGACAGGCTGCCGAGATGAACCAGACGGCCGCCCAGACGGAAGAGGCTGCCGCCCAAACCCAAAATGCAAAGGAGGAATAACCCATGACACTCAAAAATTTCATAGAACGGCCCGTACTGGCGTCGGTCATCTCCATCGTCATTGTCATTGCCGGTATCATCGGCCTGGCCACGCTTCCGGTCGAGCAGTATCCCGACATTGCACCTCCGACGGTGATGGTGCGTGCCTCGTACCCGGGCGCCAGCGCCGAAACGATTCAGAAATCGGTTGTCATCCCGCTTGAGGAGGCCATCAACGGCGTGGAGGACATGACCTACATCACCTCGGCCGCCGCCGCAGGTTCCGCCTCGATTTCCATCTACTTCAAGCAGGGCACCGACCCCGACATGGCGGCCGTGAACGTGCAGAACAAGGTTTCGACGGCCACCGGACAGCTGCCTTCCGAGGTAACGCAGATTGGTGTGACCACCATGAAGCGCCAGACCTCGATGGTGAAAATCTTCTCGCTCTACAGCCCCGACGACACCTACGACGAAGGCTTCCTGGCCAACTACTCGAAAATCAACATCGAGCCCCGTATCGTCCGCATCCCGGGCGTGGGTGAGGCCTTCACGCTGGGCGCCGACTACTCGATGCGTATCTGGCTCAAGCCCGACGTCATGGCGCAGTACCGCCTCATGCCGTCGGACATCACGGCCGTGCTGGCCGAGCAGAACCTCGAGGCCTCGACCGGTTCGCTGGGTGAGAACTCGAAGAACGCCTTCCAGTATACGATGAAGTATACGGGTCGTCTGACGCAGCCCGAGGAGTTCGAGAACATCGTCATCCTGGCTCAGGACGACGGTACGATTCTCCGTCTGAAGGATGTCGCCGACATCGAGCTGGGTCGTGAGTCCTACGCCTACGTCGGCAAGACGAACGGCCACCCGGGCGTCAGCACCATGGTCTTCCAGACGGCCGGTTCGAACGCTACGGAGGTCGTCAACCAAATCAACGAGCTGCTCGACGAGGTGGAGGCCGACATGCCGAAGGGCATGGCCATCGCCCACCTGCACAGTGTGAACGACTTCCTCTTCGCCTCCATCAACGAGGTGATCAAGACCCTCATCGAGGCCATCATCCTCGTGGTGCTGGTGGTATACGTCTTCCTGCAGGATATACGCTCGACGCTGATTCCTACGGTCTCGATTTTCGTGTCGCTCATCGGTACCTTCGCCTTCCTCTCCGTTGCCGGATTCTCCATCAACCTGCTGACGCTCTTCGCGCTGGTGCTGGCAATCGGTACGGTCGTCGACGATGCCATCATTGTGGTCGAAGCGGTGCAGGCGCGCTTCGATGCCGGTTACAAGTCCTCGTACATGGCCACCATCGACGCCATGTCGGGTATTACGTCTGCCATCATCACCTCGACGCTGGTCTTCATGGCGGTGTTCATCCCCGTGGCCATGATGGGCGGTACGTCGGGTGTCTTCTACACGCAGTTCGGTATTACGATGGCCGTGGCCGTCGGTATCTCGGCCATCAACGCACTGACGCTGTCGCCGGCCCTCTGCGCCCTGCTGCTGAAGCCCTACCTGGATGAGAACGGCGAGATGCGCGACAACTTCGCCGCACGCTTCCGCAAGGCCTTCAATACGATTTTCAACGCACTGATTAACAAGTACAAGCGCGGCGTGATGGTCTTCATCAAGCACAAGTGGCTGATGTGGTCGACCTTCGTCATCGCCATTGCGGCGCTCGTACTGCTGATGAACTCGACCAAGACGGGTCTTGTGCCCGACGAGGACCAGGGTACCATCATGGTCAACGTGACCACCTCGCCCGGTACGTCGCTCGAGGAGACCTACAAGGTGCTCGAGCAGGTTGCCAACCGCATCGCGGACATTCCGCAGGTGGAGAACGCCATGGAGACCGCCGGCTTCAACATGATTGCCTCGGCCGCAGGTTCCTCCTACGCCATGGGTATCGTCAAGCTGAAGAACTGGGACGAGCGTCCGAATCCCGAGGATGAGGTACACGCCGTCATCGGTCAGATTTACGCCCGCACGGCCGACATCAAGAATGCCCAGATTTTCGCCGTGGCACCCCCTATGATTTCGGGTTACGGTACGACGTCCGGTTTCTCGATGTATCTGCAGGACCGCGCCGGCGGTGAGCTCACCGACTTCTACGGCATCTTCCGGCAGTTCATCGGCGCACTCAACCAGCGTCCGGAAATCGAGCGGGCCTACTCGTCGTTCAACATCAACTTCCCGCAGTACATGGTAAGCATCGACGCGGCGAAGGCCAAACGTGCCGGCGTCTCGCCCTCGACGATTCTGTCGACCATCGCGGGATACTACGGCGGCCAGTACGCATCGTACATCAACCGCTTCTCGAAGATGTACTACGTAACGCTGCAGGCCCGTCCCGAGGACCGACTCGACGTGGAGTCGCTCAACAACATCTACGTCCGCACCGACAGCGGTGAGATGGCGCCCGTGGGAGAGTTCGTCGAACTGACGAAGGTCTACAGCTCCGACGTGCTGAACCGATTCAACCTCTACAACGCCATCTCGGTACAGGGCACCGCCGCCTCGGGCTATTCGTCGGGTGACGCCATCAACGCCATCCGCGAGGTTGCCGACCAGGTGCTCCCGAAGGGCTACGGCTACGAGTTCGACGGTATCACCCGCGAGGAGGCCCAGACGACGAGCAACACGCTCATCATCTTCGGTATCTGCCTTCTGTTCATCTACCTCATCCTGAGCGCCCTCTACGAGAGCTACCTGATTCCGTTCGCCGTCATCCTGGCCGTACCGTGCGGTCTGATGGGTTCGTTCCTTCTCGCCAAAATCATGGGTCTCGAGAACAACATCTACCTGCAGACGGGTATCATCATGCTGATTGGTCTGCTGTCGAAGACGGCCATCCTGATTACGGAGTACGCCGCCGACCGCCGCCGCGCCGGCATGAGCCTCACGCAGGCCGCCGTATCGGCCGCCAAGGCCCGTCTGCGCCCGGTTCTGATGACGGTGCTCACCTGCGTGCTGGGTATGCTCCCGCTGGTATTCTCGACCGGTGCCGGTGCCAACGGTAACGCGACCCTCGGTACGGGTGTCGTAGGCGGTATGATTGTGGGTACGCTGGCGCTGCTGATTCTCGTACCGACGCTGTTCATCGTCTTCGAAACCCTTCAGGAGAAGGTTAAACCCCTCGAGCTCGATCCCGATCCGCAGTGGTCCGTTCGCGCCGAAGTGGAAGAGGTCAAAAATGAGAAGGAGGAGTAACACATGAAAAAGATAGTTATCATCTGCCTGGCAGTCGCCATGACCGGCTGCGGCATCTACAAGCCCTATACCCGTCCCGAAATCCAGACCGACGGACTCTACGGCGACGCGGAGAGCGCCGATACGATGACTCTGGGCAATCTCCGCTGGCAGGAGGTCTTCACCGACCCGGCCCTGCAGAGCCTCATCGAGGAGGGGCTTGCCAACAACACCGACCTGCAGTCGGCACAGTGGCGCGTGAAGGAGGCCGAGGCGACGCTCAAGTCGGCACGCCTGGCCTACCTGCCGTCGTTCAACTTCGCACCGCAGGGGAGCATCAGCAGCTTCGACAACCAGAATACGACGAAGACCTACAGCATCCCCGTCACGGCAAGCTGGCAAATCGACATCTTCAACGGTCTGACCAACGCCAAGCGCAAGGCCAAGGCGCTCTACGCCCAGAGCCAGCAGTACGAGCAGGCGGTCAAGACGCAGCTCATCGCCAACATTGCCAACCTCTACTACACGCTGCTCATGCTCGACAGCCAGCAGGAGGTGACGCGTGAGACGGCCATGAAGTGGGAGCAGAGCGTCGAGACGATGCGCGCGCTGAAGGCTGCCGGCATGACCAACGAGGCGGGCGTTGCCCAGTACGAGGGCAACTACTTCGCCGTGGTGGCATCGCTGCGCGACATCGAGACCTCGATTCGTCAGACGGAGAACAGCCTCTGCTCCATCCTGGGCATCGCCCCGCAGCAGATTGAGCGCGGCAGCCTCGACGCACAGCAGCTTCCCGAGCAGATTGTCGTCGGCGTTCCGGTTCAGATGCTCTCGAACCGTCCCGACGTACGCAGCGCCGAGTATGCCCTCATGCAGGCCTACTACGCAACGAGCCAAGCCCGTTCGGCCCTCTACCCGTCGATTACGCTGAGCGGTACGGCCGGCTGGACCAACAGCGCCGGTGCCATGATTGTCAACCCGGGCAAGCTGCTGCTCACGGCAGCCGGCTCGCTGCTCCAGCCGATTTTCAACGCCGGAGCCAACCGCGCCCAGGTGAAAATCATGAAGGCACAGCAGGAGGAGGCCAAGCTCTCGTTCCAGCAGACGCTGCTCAACGCCGGTGCCGAGGTGAACAACGCCCTGACGCAGTATCAGAACGCACGGGCAAAGACCGACCTGCGCATCAACCAGATTGAGGCCATGGCCCGCGCCGTGGAGAGCACCGAACTGCTCATGCAGCACGGCTCGACGACCTATCTCGAGGTGCTGACCGCACAGCAGTCGCTGCTGTCGGCCCAGCTCTCGCAGATTGCCGACCGCTTCGATGAGATTCAGGGTGTTGTCAACCTCTACCAGGCACTTGGTGGCGGCCGCGACCTCACCGAGGAGGAGTAGTCATGAAGCGGGGAGCTACCAGAGAGGAAATCATCCGCACGACGCAGGAACTCATCTCCCGCAACGGCATCCGTGCCGTGCGGGTGGATGAGATTGCGCAGACGCTCGGCATCTCGAAACGGACGCTCTACACCATGTTCGCCGACAAGAACGAACTGGTCAACGCCTGTCTGGACGAGATGGGCCGCTCGATTCGCCGCCGCATCTCGGGTTACCGACGGCTGCGCGCCACGTCGCTCCAGAAGACCTTCCGCCTGACGAACGAATACATCGACAGCCTCTACCTGGTGGACAGCTGTTTCCTGAACGATGTGAAGCAGAAGCTCGCCTATGCCGAGCAGTATGCCGAACACCGCGTAGTTTGGGACAAGGAGCTGACCTCCATGCTCGAAAGCTGCCAGCAGGACGGATTTATCCTCACGGACCTCAATGCCGAGGCCTTTGCCGGAAGGCTTGTAAGCTCGCTCTACGAGATGCGCATCAACCAGGCATCGCGCGAGGAGCTGCAGCTCATCTGCCGGGCCCTGCTTCGGGGCGTCGCCACGCAGGAGGGCATCGACCTCATCGACCGGAGTTGATGCTCCGACATACCGGACACAGCGTTCCCGGACGGATTTGATTCCGTCCGGGAACGCTGTTTTTCGGGGCTTCGCGACAAAAAAGTGCTCCGAAGTGGACAATCATACCAAAAAAAGAGTATCTTTGTCAACAAACAAGAGAAAAACCATGCGTACGAACCTTACGACCGGCAGCGCACTCCGAATGCGCTCGATGATGATGCACTCGATGTGCATGTTCCGCCAACGGTGCCGGGGGTAGGTTGTTCGCATATCCATATGAACGATAACATCCGGCCCCGAAAAGGCCGGATATTTTTTTGCAAACACAAAAACGACACGCCATGTCCAAGCAAAACTACCGATTCGAAACCCTGCAGGTGCACGCCGGCCAACGGCCCGACCCGACGACGGGAGCCTGCGCCCTGCCCATCTACCAGACCTCCTCCTACGTCTTCGACAGCGCAGCGCAGGGAGCAGCCCGCTTTGCGCTGAAGGAGGAGGGCCACATCTACACCCGCCTGAGCAACCCCACCACCGAGGTCTTCGAGCGGCGCATGGCCGCACTCGAGGGGGGAACCGATGCCGTGGCGGCCGCGTCGGGCATGGCGGCGCAGTACCTCGCCCTGGCCAATCTGGCGGAGGTGGGCGACAACATCGTCAGCACGTCGTTCCTCTACGGCGGCACCTTCAGCCAGTTCAAACATACGCTCTCACGCATGGGCGTCGAGGTGCGCTTCGCCTCGGGCGACTCGCTGCAGAGCATCGCCTCACTCATCGACCAGCGTACGAAGGCCATCTATCTGGAGACCATCGGCAACCCCGAATTCAACATTCCGGATTTCGAGCCGATTGCCGAGCTGGCCCACCGCCACGGCATCGCGCTGGTGGTCGACAACACCTTCGGCGCCGGAGGCTACCTCTGCCGGCCCATCGAGTGGGGAGCCAACGTCGTAACGCACTCGGCCACCAAGTGGATAGGGGGCCACGGCACGAGTCTGGGCGGCGTGGTCATCGACGGCGGCAACTTCGACTGGGGCAACGGCCGCTACCCGGCGCTGAGCGAGCCCTCGGAGGGGTATCACGGCTACAACTTCTGGCGCGAATGCGGACCGAAGGCCTTCGCCGTGCGGACGCGCTGCGAGGGGCTGCGCGACATCGGCTCCTGCATCAGCCCCTTCAACGCCTTCCTGCTGACGCAAGGGCTGGAGACCCTCTCGCTGCGCGTGCAGCGCTGCGTGGACAACGCGCTCGAAATCGCCTCGTGGCTGGAGCGCCATCCCAAGGTCGAGCAGGTGAGCTACCCGGGCCTCAAAAGCAGCAAATACCACGCGCTTGCTTGCAAATACCTGCGCAACGGCTTCGGCGGCGTACTGACCTTCCGTGTACGGGGCAATGCGGCGCAGGCGGCGAAAATCGTCGACAACCTCCATCTCATCAGCCATCTGGCCAACGTCGGCGACACGAAGACGCTGCTGATTCATCCCGCCTCGACCACCCATGCGCAGCTCAACGAGCAGGAGCTCGTCTCCTCGGGCGTCTATCCCAACCTGCTGCGCCTCTCGCTCGGCATCGAACACGTCGAGGATATCCGCGAAGATTTGAACGAAGCCCTCAAGCACCTCTGATGGAAGCCCTGCATTTCGAATACGACGCCCCCTTCACGCTGGAGTCGGGTGCAACGCTCCCCCGGCTGACGATTGCCTACCACACCTACGGGCAGCTCTCTCCCTCGCGGGACAATGTCATCTGGGTCTGCCACGCCCTGACGGCCAACTCCGAGGTAGCCGACTGGTGGCCCCACACGGTCGAGCAGGGGCGCTTTCTCGACCCGTCGCGCCACTTCATTGTCTGCGCCAACATCCTCGGGTCGCACTACGGCACGACGGGGCCGCTCCACACAAATCCCGCAACCGGCCGGCCCTACTACGGCACGTTTCCCAACTTCACCATCCGCGACATGGTCCGCGCCCACCGGCTGCTGGCCGATGCGCTGGGCATCGGAGGCATCGCAGCGCTCATCGGCAGTTCGGTCGGAGGCTTCCAGGCCGTGGAGTGGGCCGTCGAAGAGCCGTCGCGTATCGAGCGGCTCGCGCTGATAGCCACAGCGGCCAAGGCCTCGCCGTGGTGCATCGCCATCGACGAGACGCAGCGCATGGCCATCGAGGCCGACCCGACGTTCGGCCAGCCGCGCGACGATGCCGGACGGGCGGGCATGGCGGCCGCCCGCGCCATCGGGCTGCTCACCTACCGGGGCGGCAGCGGCTACAACCGCACGCAGCAGGACCCCGACGGGACGACCCTGCCGCACCGCGCCTCGACCTACCAGCGCTATCAGGGCGAAAAGCTCTGCCGCCGCTACAACGCCTACTCCTACCACGCCATCCTCAATGCCTTCGACACGCACGACGTGGGGCGCGGACGGGGCGGGGTAGAGGCCGCCCTTGCGCGCATCAAGGCCCGGACGCTGGTGGTCGGCATCACGACCGACCTCGTATTCACGCCCGCCGAGATGCACTGGTTGGCCGACCGGATACCCGGCAGCCGCTACGGCGAAATCGTCTCGGAGTTCGGCCACGACGGCTTTCTGGTCGAGCACGAACAGCTCAACGCGCTGCTCTATCCATTTGTAAACAATTAAAAACAGAACGATATGAAAAAAATCAACATCGGACTCTTCGGCTTCGGCGTGGTCGGACAGGGCATCTACGAGGTGGTCCGCAAGGCGAAGAACGCCAATGCCGAGATTGTCAAAATCTGCGTCCGCTCGCTCGACAAGCCGCGCTCAATCGAGCGCTCCTGGTTCACCGACTCGCCCGACGAGATTCTCTCCAACCCCGACATCAACCTCATCGTCGAGGTGATTGACGACCCGGCGGCTGCCTACGACATCGTCAAGTCGGCGCTGCTGAAGAGGATTCCCGTCGTCTCGGGCAACAAGACGATGCTGGCGCACCACCTGCCCGAGCTCATCGAAATCCAGAAGACGCACCACGTCGCGCTGCTCTACGACGCCTCGTCGTGCGGCTCGATTCCCGTCATCCGCAACCTCGAGGAGTACTACGACAACGACCTGCTGCTCGAGGTGAAGGGCATTCTCAACGGCTCGTCGAACTACATCCTCTCGCGCGTCTTCGACCACAGCGACACCTACGCCCACGCGCTGGCGCAGGCCCAGGAGCTCGGCTTCGCCGAGAGCGACCCCTCGTTCGACATCGAGGGCTACGACTCGCTCTTCAAGCTGGTCATCATCACGGTCCACGCACTGGGAGTCTACGTCGCCCCGGAGCGGATTTTCACCTACGGCATCTCGACCATTCACGAGTCGGACATCCGCTACGCCCGCGAGAAGGGGGTCAAAATCAAGCTGGTGGCCCAGGTGGTCAAGGTGAGCGACGAACACTTCACGATGTTCGTCATGCCGGAGTTCGTCACCCCCGACAAGTACATCTACAGCGTCGACGACGAGTACAACGGCGTGGTCATCCGCGGCGAGTGCTACGACCGACAGTTCATGTTCGGCAAGGGGGCGGGAAGCCTTCCGACCGCCTCGTCTATTCTGAGCGACATCATGGCCCGGCAGCACGACTACCGCTACGAGTACAAGAAGCAGAACTACCTCCAGCTGCCCGAATACACGACCGACATCCCGCTGCGCATCTACGTCCGCTATTCGGAGACCAACATCCCGCATATCCTCGACTTCGAGAAGATTCACGAGGAGTACTACTGCGCCGAGAGCAGCTACGTCATCGGCGACGTCACGCTCGCCGAGCTGCTCCGCAAGCGCGAGCAGCTCAACGGCCACGATGTCTTCATGGCCAACATTCCGCTCTTCTTCCAGAACAACTGACCCCTGCGGGGCCAGCGTGGGGCGGACACCTCACGGCTCTGAAACGGACGAGGGGGGCGGGAATCCCGGTTGTGGATTCCCGCCCCCTTGTCTCCGTTGTGCGACAGACGGCTCAGGGCTGCCTTTTTGCGTAGTAGGAGCTGTCGAGGCCGAGGGCGAAGCTGTCGCACCACCGCCATGCCGCACCGGCAAGCAGCGCCGCCACGACGGCACTAAAGAGGAAGGGAAAGCGCTCTCCGCCCAGATGCACGAGCCCGAAGAGGTGCTCCAGGGGGTCCATCACGAAGGGGCAGAGCACGACGACCAGGTAGTTCATCGCCATGACGAGCGACAAGGCGAGCGTCGAGGTGCGGGGCGGTCCGACGATGGCCGCCTTGTCGTAGATGAGCGGCTGCATCACCCCATAGCCGAAACCGGCAAGCAGGCAGCCCGTCACGAGCATCGCCCGGCTGCCGAAGCTGCCGATACAGGCCAGACCGACGGCAATAAGCAGCAGCGACACGACGTTGACCCGCTGCCGAAGCAGCTGGATGGTCCGTCTGAGCAGGAATCCGGGCAGCATGATGGCCAGAAAGAACAACGAGATGAGCACTCCCGAGAGCGAATCCTTCAGCCCGCGGGCCTCGACCAGAAACGAGACGTAGTAGGTCACCGTAAGCACCAGGAAGGTGATGGCGAAGTAGAGCGCCATCACCCCGGCCAGCTTGCGCCAGTCGATGGAGGTGTGCTTGAGCTGGTCGCTCTGCGGCGGCTCGGCTGCCGCCGGCGTGCGGCGCAGCAGAAAGACGGCCGCAAAGGAGATGCCCGGCAGCGTATAGACCAGAAAGGGGAGGTGCCACTCGATGTTGGCCAGATAGCCGGCCAGCGCCGTGGCCAGCACGAGCGTCAGGTTGTTGATGGCCGAGCTGTAACCCAACTGCCGGACGCGGTAGTCGCCCGTGAAGTAGTCGACCACAAGTCCCGTCGAGAGGGGAATCACCATGCCGGCACCCACGCCCAGGAGCGAACTGATGACAATCAGCTCGGTCATGCTCCCTGCAAAGAGGCAGGCCACGCCGCTCAGGAAGAAGAGCGCAAGCCCCGTGGCCAGGAGCGTGAACTTGTTGCGCCGTTCGGAAATTTTACCCGACAGCAGCACGAAGGGGATGACGAGCAGCGACGGAAGCGACGTGAGCATCTGAATCTCGAGGTCGGTGGCATGGGGAAAGATGCGGTTCATGTCGCCCAGAATGGGGGAGACGGCCAGCCCCGGCAGCGAGGCGACGGCCGAGACGGACCAGATGGCAAGCAGCGCCGAGAGCGGAATGGGCCCTTTGCCGGTTCGGATTTTCATGGTTGCGGGATTTTCGGGCCGTAACCGCAACTGTCATACCAAAAAGCGGAAGCGGCCCCATGGGGCCGCTTCCGCGTCGTTTTGTCCGATTCCGTCGCTTCGGAGCGGCTACTGCTCCTTCACGCAGCGGACCGGCATGCCGTTGGCACGGTAGTGGGCCACCGAAGGCTCCACGCCGCTCGCCGCCACATCCTTCTTGTTGAAGTAGAAATAGAAGGCCGCCGATTGGGCATTGGTCAGCGCATCGGCCGTCCAGTAGAGACCCACCCAGGGCTGCGCCTCGAGCGCCTCGTTGCGCGATTCGGGCAGCGGGTTGTAGACATTCTGGAACTTGCCGTCGGTATAGACGCGGCGTCCGGCGCCCATGAAGAGCATCGTCGCCGTGCCGTCGGTCAGCTCCCAGCCGTATTTATCCATGTAATCCGTGGCAGAGCCCGACTTGTCGGCAATCGAAAGTCCCGCAAAGGCATCGGCCGAGGGGACGTGCCACCCCTTGGGGCAGGGGTCGTAGAGGCTCTTCGACGAGGAGTTCCACAGCTCCTCGGAGTGCGAGGCATAGAGCCAGTCGTAGCGCGACTGCTCGACACCGAGCAGGAAGCAGAGCGGCTGCCGCGAGGCATAATCCAGCGTTCCCTTCGTTGCATCGGAGGCTTCGAACGCATTGTAGACGCGCTTAGCATTGCCGTCATACATCGCCTCGCTGCTGCCCATCGAGAAGTTGTAGGCGCTCGGGCCGATGAAGGGCTCCTTGCGGCCCCACTGGTAGTAGAGTCCGTAGGATTCAAGGATTTCGTCCGTCGTCGCGTTGGAGTTGTTCATGGCGCCCAGATTGCTGCCCATGACCGTCGTACCGTTGGCCAGCGTGACGGCCTTGCCCACGGGGTCGTAGCCGGTAATCCAGATATGCCACGTCCATAGCAGCGTTCCCGCGGCATCGTAGGCGCCGAGCAGCACGTTGCCCTGCTTGATTTGCGTCTCGTCATCGTCCTCCGCACCAACGTAGAAGCTCACCTTGCCGTCACGCAGATTGAGGTACTGCAGCAGCCCCGACTCGGTCTGCCAGACCACCTCCACCTTGGCCGTGGGCATCATCTCGGAGGTTTCGCCGCGCAGCGTCGCGTCGAACGAGTAGTTGGTATTGGGCCGGGTCACCACGAAGCAGTTGGCCTGCTGCGTCGAAAGGTCATCGGTAGCGGCAATCGCCACGTAGAGCGTCGCCGAGACATACCCTCCGCCGGTCGTACGACCCGAGAGGATGAGGTTGCCAGACTCGACATGCTCCTCGTCGATGACCGACGGGGCGGTCACGCGCAGCGTCCCGGTCGAGAGGTCGGCCTCGGCCGTCCAGCCGCCCGGGAGGTTGGAAAATGAGATAGAGCTGACGTTCGAGGTCGTGAGGCCCACCGTTCCGGTGCCACCCGGCTCCTCGATGAAAAGCGCCGACTGGCTGAGGACCATGCGGCCCGAATCACCATCCTTGCTGCAGGAGACAAACGATGCCGCCGCAACGACAAGCAGTACGACCCATCGGATACTCTGTTCGAAAAAACTCTTCATGTGCGTTGGAAAAATCATTTTTCAACTTCGAAAATTCACGCAAAGATACCAAAAAGCGGCGTATTTCCTACTGCCCCTTCCGAATATTTGCATTCGGGAACAATTATTGCCGCCTCTCTTCTAACGAATTCTAAATCCTCATAGTATGTCGGACCACAAAATTGAACCTACGAAAAAAGACAACCCGGCCGACCGCTACGGTGTCGTGGTGACGGAAAAGGGGCCCTATCTGGTCTATGGACGGCCGCCTCTGAACATGCAGAGCATCCGCCTCGGGCCGCGTCCGGGCGGTCCCGGATTCGAAGAGGGAGCCCGCTTCGAGATGCGGACCGACCCCACGGCGCTCTGCCGCTGCGGCGCCTCGCACCGCAAGCCCTATTGCGACGGCACGCACGCCACGACGGCCTGGGACCCGACGCTCACAGCACCCATGCAGGAGACCACGGCGGGACGCACCGTCATCGAGGGGGCGACGCTCACGCTCGAGGATAATCCGCGCCGCTGCACGCTGGCCCGCTTCTGCCAGGCCGAGGGCGACGTGCGCTCGCTTGTCGGGCGCTCCGACGAGCCGGAGTCCCGCCGGCGAGCCATCCACGAGGCAGAGCTCTGCCCCGGAGGCCGCCTCACGGCACGCGACCGTCAGAGCGGCGAGCCCTTCGAAATCCTCTACGAGCCGAGTCTCGGGCTGATTGAGGCCCCCTCCATCGGGGCCAGCGGCGGATTGTGGCTGCGCGGCGGCATTACGCTCCGACGCGAAGACGGGCGCACCTACGCCGCACGCAACCGCGTCGTGCTCTGCCGCTGCGGACGTTCGGCCGACAAACCCTTTTGCGACGGCACGCACGCCTCCGTCAAATGGCGGGACGGGCTCGAAGAGCGCGTCCCGGAGCCCGCAACGGAAGGGTAGCGGAAGGGCAGGACTGTCGTGCCGGTCGTGCCGGCCCAAAGACAGCTGCCGGCAAAATGGAGTCAGCCAACCGGGCCGACAGGCGGAGCGACCAGCCCAAAGGCAGCGGCCCGGCTACCCAACTAAAAGCGGCTGTCCACTCGGACAGCCGCCCAAATAAGCCCGTAACAAAAGCGCCGGGCGGATGATTCTCCTCATCCGCCCGGCGTTTTGCTGTCGATGGTCCAGCAGGCCTATTTCTTGGTCTCGGGGCGCGCGATGGACTCCCGCATGGCGGTATCGGCCATCACGTTCTTCATCTTGTAGTAGTCCATGATGCCCAGATTGCCGTTGCGGAACGCCTCGGCCATGGCCAGCGGCACCTCCGCCTCGGCCAGAATCACCTTGGCACGGGCCTCCTGCGCCTTGGCCTTGTTCTCCTGTTCGAGCGCAACGGCCATGGCCCTCCGCTCCTCGGCCTTGGCCTGGGCGATGTTCTTGTCGGCCTCGGCCTGGTCCATCTGGAGCTGGGCGCCGATGTTCTTGCCCACGTCGATGTCGGCGATGTCAATCGAGAGTATCTCGAAGGCCGTTCCGGCATCGAGCCCCTTGTCCAGCACCACGCGCGAGATGGAGTCGGGATTCTCCAGCACGATTTTATGCGTCTCGGCCGAGCCAATCGAGGAGACGATGCCCTCGCCCACGCGGGCCAGCACGGTCTCTTCGCCCGCACCGCCGACCAGCTGCTTGATGTTGGCACGCACGGTGACGCGCGCCTTGGCGATGAGCTGGATGCCGTCCTTGGCCACCGCGGCGACCGGAGGCGTATTGATGACCTTCGGGTTGACCGACATCTGCACCGCCTCGAAGACGTCGCGACCCGCCAGGTCGATGGCCGTCGCCATCTTGAAGTCGAGCATGATGTTGGCCTTCTGGGCCGATACAAGCGCGTGCACGACGTTCGTGACGTTGCCGCCGGCCAGGTAGTGTGCCTCCAGCTCGTTGGGGTCCAGATGCAGCCCCGCCTTCGTCCCCTCAATCATCGAGGAGACAATCGTCGAAGGGGGAACCTTGCGCCAGCGCATCAGAATCAGCTGCAGCAGGCTGATGCGCACGCCCGACACCAGAGCCGAGAACCACAGCCCCACAGGGATGAAGTAGAAAACCAGCCAGATGGCCAGCAGGCAGACGAATACGATGAGGATGATGATACCCGATTGCAAATCCATGGTCAGAGAGGAGTTTTACGGTTATTGTTTTGGGATTGGTTTGACGATGACGCTGAAGTTCTCGAAGCCGACCACCTCGACCTCGGTTCTGGGGTCGACGTAGGCATCGAGCGACTTGGCCTCGTAGAGTTCGCCTCCGATTTCGACCCGGCCCATGGGCGACAGGCGCGAAAGGGTGACGCCGCGTTCGCCGACGCGAAGCCGCGTCTGGGGCGAAGGCATGCTCGACGAGTCAATCTTCTGGCGCAGCGAGAAGCGCTGCCACGTCTTGGCGCGCAGCGAGAGAATCGTCGCCACGAGCGAGAGGATGACGATGAGCACGACCACGACGATGCCCGTCGGAGTGTCGTGGTAGCGGAAGGCGAGGTAGATGGCGCTTCCATCGCAGACCAGCGCCAGCAGTGCACCGACCGAGACGCCCGGCAGCAGCACGATTTCCGCAACGAGGAACAGCAGTCCCAGCACGATGAGCAGAATGATGTAGAACATGGCGGATGAGGCTTGTTGGTTCTGCTATAAAGTTAACGCTTTATTCCGTTTGTTGGGCGATTTCGGCCACTTTTATTTCAAGTGCGTTGTCCGCCTGCGCCACGGCGTCGGCCACCCGCTGGGCCTCGGCCCGGTCGTCGAAGAGCCCCACGACGAAGAGCTGCTGACCCACGCGCGAAAGTTCGCGGCCGCCTGCCGTCGCGGCAATCGCCTCCTTTACGGGGTCGGGCAGCGCCGGCAGCCCGGCAATTTCAACCCTATAGGAGAGGGCGGGCTGGGGGTCACGGGCCAGATTGCGGTAGACGCCGTCGACCCAGACAACCACCTCGGGACGGAGGAACCCGTGCTCCTTGAGCAGCGCCTGGGCAGCCTCCGCCTCTTCGCGCGTTGCAAAGCCGCCGGCGTAGTAGCACCACTTGTGCTCGTCGTTGACCAGATAGAAGAGCGGTTCGGCACCCCGGAAGGTCGAGACGGCCCGCTTGGTGTTGAACGTTCCGAGCAGGATGCGGTAGATGGTGCCGTTCGTATAGACCGGGCACTCGGGAATCGGGTTCCTGTAGGTATAGCGGGGCGTCGACGCGAAGGTGATGCTGTCGTAGTCGAGGAAGTAACGCTCGCGCAGCTCTATCTTCGGCAACTGGAACTCGGCGCCGTTGAGCCAGACGCCGGCCTGACGCAGCGAGTCGCGCGCCGCATCGAGTCCGAGCGCCTCGGCCACCGAGACCTCGTAGTCGAGCAGCACCTCCTTGCGCAGGAAGTAGTCGACCACCTCGTCCGATTCGGTCCTGCCCTTCAGTGCGGCAAGACGGCGCGTTGCCTTGGCCAGCAGCTCCTCTTCGCGGGCCAGCGCCTCCTCGCGGCCCAGCGTCTCGAGCACGTAGGAATAGGCGTAGGACTTGTTGTCGAAGATGTAGTTCCAACGCTTCGAGAGCGAATCGGCCAGCGTCCGGTTGAGCTGCTGCAGCACCGTGCAGTGCTCGTAAAGCGACGTCGCAGCCTGCTCGTTGTCGACCTTCTCGTAGGCCTGCACCGAGTCGGCCAGAGCGCGGTAGTTTTCAAAATAGCGCTGCACATCCTCCGCCGCCGCATACTCTTCGCGCTGGGCCTGCTGCAGCGCGGCGTAGTCGGCCTGGGGCAGCTGCTCGCGGAAATAGGGGCTCTGGACCAGATAGCGCACCCGGCCGCTGCGCACGGGCAGCGCCGGCTGCTCGCTCTCGGGCGTCGGCTCCGAGCCGAGGTTGGAGAGAATCCAATCCTGCTCGATGGTGTTGATTCGGTCGATGAGACGCCCCTTGGCGCTGCGGATTTCGAAGACCTCGCTCTCGAGCGCCAGAATCTGCTGCGAACGCTCGGCCCGCGTCTCGGGCTCCTCGCGCAGCAGCCGTCGCGACTCTTCAATCACCCGCGTGACGGAGTCCTCGCGGAACTGCAGCCGCGCATCCTCGCGCAGCAGCGACATGTACTCTTCGTTGCCTTCCAGACCGGCAATGCGGGGGGCAACCTCCTGCGCACAGAGCGTTCCGACCGTACACAGAGCCACCGCAGACAACATGTATTTGAACATCTTACGTAGCATTATCTCCACCATTTGATAAAGAACCACTGGATTAAACCGAATATCTCGAGACGCCCCAGCAACATCAGCAGCGTATTGGAAACCTTCACCATGGCGGGCAGTCCCGAATAGTTGTCGAGCGAACCCACCTCGCCGAATCCGGGGCCGACGTTGCCCAGCGAGGCAACAGACGACGAGAAGCTCGTCAGCAGGTCAACCCCGCAGGCCGTGCTGAAGACCGTACCAATGAGCAGCAGCAACAGGTAGGCAAAGATGAAGGTCATCACGGCGTGGAGCGTCTCGCGCTCCTGCATCACGCCGTCGAGCTTGAAGCGAATCACCGCATTGGGGTGCTGCTGCTGGCGCAGCTGTGCCCGCATCATCTTGAGCGCCAGCACCAGACGGTTGACCTTGATACCGCCGGCCGTCGAACCGGCACAGGCGCAGACCATCGACCCGAACAGAAGCGTGATGATGGCGAACGAGGTCCACGTATTGGAGTCGGCCGTGGCGAAGCCCGTCGTCGAGACCACCGTGACGAACTGGAAGCAGGCGTGGCGGAACGAGGTGCCGAACGTGGGGTAGAGCTCCGCCGCATAGAGGCTCACGGCGATGGCCAGGCTGCAGAAGAGGAGCATCCCGACGTAGAAACGCGTCACCTCCGAGCGGAACAGGTTGCTGCGCTTGCCGGTCACCGTCGCATAAATCAGTCCGAAGTGCATACCGGCAATGGCCATCACCAGGATGAGAATCGTATCGATGGCCGGACTGTTGTAGAACGAGATGCTGGCATTCTTGGTCGAGAAGCCGCTCGTGGCGCAGGCCGACATGGCGTGGCACAACGCATCGAACCAGTTCATGCCCGCCATTTTGAGCAGCAGGGTCGACAGCACCGTCAGTCCGACGTAGACCACCAGCAGAACCTGGACAATCATCTGCGTCCGGTAGCGGTAGTTGTCCTTGGCCATCGACGAGAGCTCGACGTTCGAGAGGGTCATCTTGCTGCGTCCCAGCGAGGGGAGAATCAGCAGGGCGAACATCACCACGCCCATACCGCCAATCCACGTCGACGAGAAGCGCCAGAACTGCAGGCCGCGCGGCAGCGCCTCAACATCCGTAAGAATCGACGAGCCGGTGGTCGTGAAGCCAGAGACGCTTTCGAACCAGGCGTTGACCAGACTGAACTCGCCTCCCCAAATCAGGTAGGGGAACATCCCCACCACGCAGGCCACTAGCCACGAGCCGACGACAATGCAGAAGCCCTCCTTGGTGGTAATCTGCTCGCTCTTCTCGACGAAAATCAGCGGGAAGACCCCCAGCAGGGCCGTCAGCAGCGAGGAGAGCAGCAGCGGATAGAACGACGAGTCGACGCCGCTGACGTAGGAGATTACGGCCGAAAGCAGCATGAACAGCGCGATGAAAAGCATCACGCTGCCCACATACCGCAAGACTACATCCATCCGCATGGCGCGTCAGTTTTTCTGTTGTTTCGAGAGCGCAATGAGCGCATCTATCTTCTCCTTGAGCTGCAGCATCTCGTCCTTGAAGTCCCCCTTGGCAACAAAGGGAACCCGGTAGGCGAGGTAGTCGCCCAGCCCCTTGTTCATCTTGAGCACCGGGTCGACGCAGTAGAGGTTCATGAAGTAGGAGAGCATCAGCACGATGGCAATCATCACTGCCAGCGAGATGAGCACCGGCGTGACGGCCCGGTAGGCGTTCTTCTTCATCTGCTCGGCACGGGGCGCCAGCGAGCTCTGGGTCGAGGTCATGTAGTTCTTGATGGCCGAGGTCAGACGCCCGTATAACGCCTCGTACTCGCCGTCGTACCAGCCGTGGCGCAGCGAATCGGGTCCCGAGGCCGTGGCGGGCTTTCCCGCGGGAGCCTCCTCGGCCCACGTCAGGTAGCTGTCCGTCAGAAGGCGCAGCTCGGTGGTGGCAAAGGCCAGCGAATCGAGGAACGACTTGTCGAGCGCCTCGGTCTGAGCCACCAGCAGCGCACTCTCCAGCCGCTCCATGCTCGCACGGCACAGCGAGTCATACTCGCGGTCGCCGAAGACCGAGAGGTGCACCAGTGCGATGTTCTGCTCGTGGGCGGCATCGAGCATCTCGCGGGCCAGCTCGATGTTGCGGGCATTGGCCTTGAGGATATCCTCCGTATCGCGGCTCAGGTGGCTGAGCTCGAGGAAGGAGACCATACCCGAGAAGAAGAGCAGGCAGACGATGCTCACGAATCCCGTGGTCACCCGTTTGCGCAAACCTGTCATCATAGCTTCCTATTCACTTTTAGTGCAAATATACGAATTTTAACCCAGAATATCCCCTTCCAGGTCGTGCGATTCGTCCATTTTTCCCAACCGGACGCGGCAGACCGTATTGACGCGTGCCGCATCGTAGGGGACCTTCACGCGGCGGTAGTTGCCCGTGAAGCCGAACATCATACCGCCGCGGCGCGTGCTTTCGAACAGCACGTCGGCCTCCGTGCCTGTTCCGCGGGCGCAGAAATCGCCATGCAGCCGCGCGCAGAGGGCCTCCAGCTCCTCCACGCGGCGGGTTGCCACCGACGACTGCACCTTGCCGGGGAAATCGACGGCCGGCGTTCCGGGGCGCTCCGAGAAGGGGAAGATGTGGAGGAAGGCGGGAGCGAGCCGCTCCAGGAAGTCGTACGTCGTGCGGAAGTCGGCCTCCGTTTCGCCCGGGAAGCCCACAATGACGTCGATGCCGATGAAGGCGTCGGGCATCAGCCGGCGCACGGCCTCAACCCGCTCGGCGAAGCGAGCCGTCGTATAGCGGCGGCGCATGAGACCCAGAATCCGGTCCGAACCGCTCTGCAGCGGGATGTGGAAGTGGTGCTGGAACTTGGGCGACGCGGCGCAGAAGGCGATGATTTCGTCGGTCAGCAGGTTGGGCTCGATGGAGGAGATGCGGTAGCGCTCGATGCCCTCAACCTCGTTGAGCGCACGGAGCAGGTCGATGAACGTCTCGCCGGTCGTCCGGCCGAAGTCACCCGTGTTGACCCCCGTGATGACAATCTCCTTCTGCCCGGCGGCGGCAATCTGCCGCGCCTCGGCCACCAGGTCGGCAATGGGCATGTTGCGGCTCGAGCCGCGGGCATAGTGAATCGTGCAGTAGGAGCAGCAGTAGTCGCAGCCGTCCTGCACCTTGAGGAAGGCGCGCGTACGGTCGCCGCTCGAGAAGGCGGCGAAAAAGTTGGTCAGCTCGTCCGTCTCGCAGCTGTAGACCTGCGCGCGTCCCTTGCCGGCCAGCTCCGTCACGCGACGGTAGAGCTCGCCCTTGTCGTTGTTGCTCAGCACGAGGTCGACCCCCTCGATGGCGGCAATCTCCTGCGGCTTGAGCTGGGCGTAGCACCCCGTCACCGCGATGATTGCCTGCGGATTGCGGCGATGAAGCTTGCGTATCAGGTTGCGGCACTTCTTGTCGGCATGCTCCGTGACCGAGCAGCTGTTGATGACACAAATGTCGGCCTCCTCATCGGGAGCCACACGCACGTAGCCCCCCTGTTCGAACTGGCGGGCGAAGGTGGAACTCTCCGAGAAATTGAGCTTGCAGCCGAGTGTATGGAAATTGACTCTGCGTTGTTGCATGGAAAAAGGTGTTATCGGCTGCGAATTTACGAAAAGCAGGCGAGACGGGGAAACATTCCGCCCCCTATTTTCGGAGCGCGGCCCCGGACAGCCTGACGCCCAATGCGGCAGACGGCACACCGAAGTGCGGGAATCGGGACGCCGCGGAAATCCTGCACTTGTCCGGAGGCTGTCTTCGCGGCAGCCTTTTCAGAAACTACGGAATAGCCCTTCGAGCCCCCTGCGGGACTATTTGCGGGCGATGTAGAAGAGGTCGAAGCACTCCTCCGAGACGGGGGCGATGCGGTAGTCCTCCATGCGAATCGAGGTGGTCAGCTCCGTATTGGCATGCAGCAGCCGGCGGCGGTTGAGCCGATTGAGCAGGTCGTAGGGGAGTTGCAACAGCCGGCGGGGGAGGCGGTGCTGGAGGTCCAGCGGGTCGAAGCGGAGCAGCCGCTCGACGCTGCGGCGGTTCTCGGCGTAGTAGGCCATCACCTTTTCGTCGCCGAAGACGCCCAGCTGCTCCACCTCGCCGAACGAGGACGCGAGCAGCCGCCGCAACTCTTCGGGGCGGTATTCGCGCACGTGCCACGGATTGCGCGTGAGCGACATCGGGGCGTTGGGCGTCGTCACCACAAAGCAGCCGCCCGGACGCAGCACGCGGGCCACCTCGCGCACGAACAAGGCATCATCCTTGATATGCTCGATGACCTGGAACGAGATGACGCAGTCGAAACTTTCGTCCGCGAAAGGCAGAGGAGGAACCGTCGCCCGGCGGAACTCCACGTTGGGCACCTGCAGCAGTTCGGGCGCCGGAACATGCTTGTCGAGCGTCACGAAACGGTCGACACGGGGCGCAATGACCTCGATGCCATAGCCCGAACCGGTGCCGATTTCGAGCGTATCGCTGCCAACGCGCTCCGCGGCGGCGTGGTAGGCCAGCAGCGAGCGCTGGAAGACAAAGTTGTCCGAGGTCTCACGCGAGACCCGTTCCGCGGTATTGATTCGGCTCATTTTCCCTTGCGCAGTTTGATTCCCCGTTCCGTCATCTCCACCTCGCCGCGCTTGAGCAGCATGCCCAGCGAACGCTTGAAGACCTTCTTGCTCATCTGCGTGCGGGCGGCCACCTCCTCGGGTGCGCTCGCATCGTTGAGCGGCAGGAAGCCGCCGTTGTCGTGCAGCAGCGCCAACAGCGTCTCGGCCGAGCTCTTCACCTGGGCCAGCCCCGTCTGCTGCAGGCTCACGTCAATGCGGTTGTCGTCGGTGATGCGGCTGACGTAGCCCTGCAGCCGCTCGCCGATGGACACCGAACGGAACAGCTGGTTGCGGTAGAGCATGCCCCAGTGGCGGTTGGCCACGATGACCCGGTAGCCGATGGGGCTCTCCGAGGCAACGAGCAGCTCGACCGCCTGGCGGGGAGCCACGGTGATGATATCGTTGTTGATGAAGCCCTTGAGCTTCATGGTCGCCACGCAGCGGCCCGTGATGTTGTCCTCGTAGAGGTAGACGATATAGCTCCGTCCCGGAAGCACGCCCCCCTGCTGGTTGCGGTTCGGCAGGAAGAGGTCCTTGCCGTAGAGTCCCCAGTCGAGGAAGGCGCCGTGTTCGGTCTTGTCAACCACCTTGAGGTAACCCGCCTCACCGACCTTGAGCAGAGGCGTTTCGGTCGTTGCGACGAGCCGGTCCTCGGAGTCGTGGTAGACGAAGACCTCCTTCGTGTCGCCGACCTTGTCGGCAAGCGAAACATAGCGGTTGGGCAGCAGCACCTCCTGCTGTTCCTCGTCCGCCAGAAAAAGTCCGTGTTCCGAGATGCGGCTCACGGTGAGTTGCTGAACATGTCCGGCTCTGAGCATACGAAAATTCGGTATTCGATGGATTTGCGCCGCAAAAATACGTTTTATTTTCACGCCGTGCAACTTTCCGGCCGCAAGGAGCGAGGGACGAAGCCCGGCGAAACGAGGACGGAAGAGGGCAACGGCCGGCAGAGGGTCAGTAGAGCAGCTCAACGGCCGTATAGTTGTCGGCAGCCGGACGGCCGTGCAGCGTGAGCGTCACGGTGAACTCCTTGGCCAGAGGGGCCTCCACGTCGCGCTTCTCCACACGGAGCGTCACGCCGTCGCTGCCCGGCTCAAGCCGCAGCGCGGGCTCCTGTTCGGCCCAGCAGTGACGGCTGGCCGTGATGCGGAGCTTTTCGAGCGTCACCGGCTCGGAGCCACGCAGCGTGGTGAAGCGCAGCCCCCGCATGCGGCGGAACTCCTCGTGTCCGATGGTGAAGGAGACCCGGGTGCGCTCCTGCGCAAAGTCGAAGGGCAGCCAGCAGCAGACCGCCCGCTCGGGGCGCTGCACCATCTCGGGCGAGATGTCGCGGGTCGCTTCGACCAGCTTGCAGGCCGCCGTAAGCGGCTCGGCAAAGGGCTTCACGCGCGAAAGAGTGTCGGTTTGGTGCCACCCCTCGTCCCACGAACGAAAGTCGAAGCTGCGCCCCTCGTTGAGCGCCGCAAAGAAGTTACGCCAGCGCGGAATGTAGAAGTCGCGGATGGGGCCCGACCAGATGCGGGCCGAATAGTCGCTCAGCGACGGGCCGCCCCAAACGGAGATGAGGCGCCGCTGCTCGCGCACGAAGCGGTCGCGCTCCTCCTCCGAACAGCCCGCCGCACGGGCCTGCTCATTCCAGCGCTCCAGCCTCAACAGGGGATGCGAGGCCAGCAGGCGGTCAGCTTCGCGCAGCAGGGCGAGGAAGCGCCGTTCGCAGCGGGCTGCCTGTTCCGTCTCACCGTGCATGGCGGCCCACACGGCGGCATCGAGCAGGATATCGGCCTTGCCGGCGAGGTAGAAGGCCGCATACTGAATGGCATCGGTGCGGTAGTTGGGCGCTTTGCCCAGTTCGGAAGCCGCGCCGAGGAACTCCTCGATGGCTTCGAAATAATGTTCGTTGACCCCCATCGTCGCCATGCGGCGCGAGAGCGGCCGCAGCTGCCAGCGGAAGCGGGCGTTGTTGGTGAACTCGCCGTAGGCCGAGCCGAGCATGCCGCGCCAGAAGCGGTCGACGCCCCGCACCGACTTGCCGTAGCGGGCCCGCGAATAGTCGTGCAGCAGCCGCAGCACGTCGATGCGGCGGGAGCTCCATCCGGCGGCGGAAATCACCTCGTAGACCGCCTCGTTGTTCTCGACCCCTTCGGGCGAGGTGCCGTAACCGACCAGTTCGCCCCGGTTGCGCGAGGCGAGCGCCCCGAGGTGGCCGTTGGCGTAGAAGTCGAGCACGCCCGTCAGCGCCGAGCGGCCGCCGAAGTTGGGCACCGTGCTGTATATCCACTCCTTGCCGTAGAGGCCCGAATAGTAGTCCCAGCTCCTCTCCGAACGCCAGACGTAGTCGTTGAAGTCGACCGCAAGGTCGATGATGCACAACCGCCCGTCGGGAACGCCGCTCAGCAGCGCCTCGACGCTGTGGGGGTCCCAGATGGTGCGCTGGTAGCCGAACATCCACCCCTGCATCATCCACACGGCGTCGGGATTCGCCTCGGAGAGCGAGCTGTAGACCGTCCGCGCGTAGCGGCGCAACGTCTCTGCACGCTCGTCGGAACCCTTCTTGCCGAAGGGGACGTCCAGCTCGTTGAAGCAGTCGACCAGATAGTATTTGCCCGGGCCGAACTCCCGCTCCCATTCGCGGACAAAGGCCGCGCCGATTTCGACAAAGCGCGTGTCGAGCGGCGAGAGGAGGTTGCTCTCGAATCCCGACCAGCGGGTACGGGTCAGCGCCAGGTCGGGGTAGAGGCGCCGCATACCGTCGGGCACGAAGCCGGCAAAGCCCTGGAAGACGGGCTTCATGCCCAGCGCCCGCATGCGCTCCAGAATCCGGTGCTGCAGCTCGATTTGCCGCTCGTGCCACTCCTGCGAGGGGGCGCCGTCGAGCCCCGTCATGTTGCCCATGCGCATCCAGGGCATGTGGGCCGGACCGGTGAAGTAGGCGTCGATTTCCTCCTGCGTGAGCCCCATTTTGCGCCATACGCGCGCCAGGATAGCCTCGGTGGCCACCGGTGCCAGCGGCATGTCGAAGCCGTGGAGTGCCATCCAGTCGAGCTCCTGCTCCCACCGCTTCCAGGCCCAGAAGGGGGTCGTATAGCCGAAGGTGCATACATTCATATAGAGGTGGTGGCGGAAGGGCGAACGGGTCTCGCGCCGCTTCATGTCGGGCAGACGGTCGGGCAGCTCGAGGCGGTTGCCCGACCAGTTGGCCACGCCGTATCCATGCGAGAGGATGTAGTCGTAGAATCCGCGGCAGAGGGCCACGCAGCTGCTCCCCTCGATGCGGAGCAGCCCGTCGTCGACGCTCACGGCATAGCCGTCGCAGCCCGAGGCGTCGGGTGCGGTCAGAACCAGACGGAGCTCTTCGGGCAGGCGGCCGAACGTGCGGCGAATCACCTGCTCGGCCTCAACCACCTCGCGCGGGCGGGATTCGGCGGCCCCGGCAGGGGCAAAGAGCAGTAGCAGAAAGAGCAGAAGCAGCGATTTTTTCATGACAAAGTCAGGTTGTAGGGATGGGTTGAAAAGACAAACAAAAATACGTCTTTTTCGCGACTGTTGCCTCTTTTCGCTCCGTTTTTTGCCGCTTTCATCTATTTTTTGCTACCTTTCACCACTGTTTGAACCATCCTACGCTCCGATGAAACGATTCATACCGCTGCTGCTCGTCGCGCTGGCCGCACTCCGCATCGCCCCGGCCCAGCCGCTCGACAGCCTCTGCACCAAAACCGAACACCGCATCGCCATGCGCGACGGCGTACGGCTCCACACGACCGTCTACGCGCCGCGCAGCGCCGAACCGGCCCCCATCCTCATCTTCCGCACCCCCTACGGTTGCGCCCCCTACGGCCCCGGGCGCTTCCCCTCGTCGCTCGAGGAGGGCTATCTGCGCACCTACCTCGACCGGGGCTACATCCTCGTCCTGCAGGACGTGCGGGGGCGCTACATGAGCGAAGGGGAGTTTGTCAACGTCCGTCCCGCCGCTGGCAAGGGCGCTGTCGACGAGACGACCGACAGCTACGACACGGTGGAGTGGCTCGTCTGTCATGTGCCGCACAACAACGGCCGCGTGGGCTTTGCCGGCAGCTCCTATCCGGGCTTCTACGCACTGATGGGCGCCCTGTGCGGTCATCCCGCCGTGCGTGCCGTCTCGCCGCAGGCCCCCGTGGTCGACTGGTTCATGGGCGACGACACGCACCACAACGGCGTGTTGATGCTCACCGACTCCTACCGCTTCATCCCCGGCATGAGCCGCCCCGGGAAGCATACCCCGGCCGAGCGCATGCCCTCGAGAGGGCAGCCGACCTGCCCCGAAGGGATGACCGAATATGAATTCTTCCTGCGCATCGCCACGCTCGACAGCCTCAGCCGGATGCTGCCGCCCACCCCCTTCTGGGAGGAGATGGCCGCCCATCCCGACTACGACGCCTGGTGGCAGGCGCGCGACGTGCGGCAACGCTGCCGCGACATCCGCCCCGCGGTGCTGATTGTCGGCGGCACCTACGACGCCGAGGACTGCTACGGCACATGGAACCTCTACCGGACCATCCGCAGCCAGAGCCCCGCAACGACGTGCCGACTCGTCATCGGCCCCTGGTCGCACGGCGCCTGGCGCAGCGGCGACGGCCGGCTCGGTCCCTTCGACTTCGGAGTGGAGGCATCGGGACGCTACTACGTCGAACACTTCGAGCTGCCCTTCTTCGAGCACTGGCTGCGCGGCCACGAGGAGGTCCGGGATTCGCTTCCGTCCGACAGCGAGGCTGTCCGGGTCTACGTTCCGGGACGCAACGAGTGGCAGGGCTTCGACCGCTGGCCGCCCGCCGCATCACGCGAGGTGACCCTCTACCTGCACGAGGGCGGAGCGCTCGACACGCTGCGCCCCACGGCCCGCCGCTCGCGAAGCAGCTACCGCTCCGACCCGAACGACCCGGTGCCCTACATGGAGCCGCTCGGCCGCAAACGCGACAAGCGCTACATGGTGGCCGACCAACGCTTCACCGACGGCCGCCGCGACGTGCTCACCTTCGTCTCGGAGCCGCTGGCCGAGGAGCTGACGCTCGCCGGCCCCGTCGAGGTGACGCTCAATGCGACGCTCTCGACCACCGACGCCGACTTCGTCGTCCGCCTCTCTGACCAGTTTCCCGAGGGGGATTCGCTGCCGGGCTACCGGATGCTGGTGCGCGGCGACGTGATGCGGGGACGCTACCGCCACAGCTTCTCCCGCCCCGAGCCGTTCCGCCCCGGACGGGTCGAAGAGGTGCGCTTCACGATGCCCGACGCCGTGCACACCTTCCGCGCCGGCCACCGCATCGTGGTGCAGGTGCAGAGCTCATGGTTCCCGCTCGCCGAGCGCAGCCCGCAGCAGTTCGTCAACCCGTGGACTTGCCGGCCGGAGGAGTTTCTGCCCTGCGAGGTGACGCTGCTCCACGAGCGGGGGCGCGCCTCGTCGGTTACGCTCCGTGTCGCGAACGATTAACGCAAGAGGGCGGGAAGAAAGGGGCTCCGTACCCGATATTTTTCAAAACAGGGGGGTTTCATTTATTAAAACAAACGGCACAATATCATCTATTTTTTAAGCTACAGATACCATCGGCAGGAATTTTTGTTATATTTGTGTTAGCACACAAACAGTAACCATGAAAGTAGATGTAGCAATTTGCCAAGTTGATATGGAGTGGGAGCACACCTCCCGCAACCTTGCCCGGTTCGAACCTGCCGTTGCCGAGGCCAAGGCCGACATCGTCGTCCTGCCCGAAATGTTCGCCACCGGATTCAAGCTCCGGCCCGCCGTGGTGGCCGAGCCGATGGATGGCGAAGTGGTGACCACGATGCTCCGCTGGGCGCGCGAATACCGCAAGGCGGTGGTCGGCAGCGCCGTCATCTCGGAAGGGGGTCTCTTCCGCAACCGACAGTTCTTCGTCGAGCCTTCGGGCAAGATGACCTGGTACGACAAACACCACCTCTTCCGTCCGGGCGGCGAGGCGCGCGACTACGAACCCGGCCAACGGCGCGTCATCGTGGAGTACATGGGGCTGCGCTTCCTGCTGCTGGTCTGCTACGATTTGCGCTTCCCCGTATGGAGCCGCAACCGGGGCGACTACGACGCGATTATCTACAGTGCCTCGTGGGCCGACGACCGCCGCGAGGTGTGGCGCACGCTGCTGCGGGCCCGCGCCATCGAGAACCAGTGCTACGTCATCGGCGTCAACCGCGTGGGACGCGACCCCGACGCCGAATATGCGGGCGATTCGGCCATCATCGACTTCAAGGGGCGGACGCTGGTCGACGCCGGATGCAGCGAGGGAACCCTCACGGCCACGCTCGACACGGAGCAGATGGCGGCCTTCCGCGAGAAGTTCCCCGCCTGGATTGACGCCGACAACTTCGAGCTGCGCTGACCCGGGGCCGGAGTGCCGCGCAAAAAAAGATACACCCGGGACGAGCCTGAGGCCCGTTCCGGGCTGTGTTGTATCCGGGAGATTCGGCTCCTGCATTACAAGAGAACCCACAGGATTGCAGCATTATGGCGATACAAACATGTGCAACCTCCAAATCGAACCGGGCGCGTGCATTTGCACGCGCCCGGTTTTTCCAACTCAAAGTATAATCACTGCGTACAATCCGTCAGCGGAATCCCCGCCATCGGATGCGGCAGTTTTTGATTGCTTTAGTCTCTTATCAGAGGAATATCCTGCCTTACAGAAGGTTCATCCGCCTGATAAAGCCGAGAAACCTTGGCGCCATAACCTTTGACTGTAACGGTATAACGAGTCCACAACCCGAATAGAACTCTCTTGCGTTTGGTCTCATATTGCGGATTTATGACCATATCATAATCCGTTCCTTCCAACGCTTTCGCCATGGCCATCGAACGAATGCGCTTGCCACGCAGACCAAAAATGGACTTGCTGTTGTTGGTAGTCAAGACCTCGGCATATTTACGCCCGCCGCTGACCTTTATGCCGAACAGATATCCGACACGGACCGTTCCTTCCAACTTTTCGGATGTATTGAAATTCAAATCGGCTCGAATCTCGTTAGGGTGCACTTCCGTATAGGCAAAGGGCGCAGAAGCGCAGGTTTTGCCCAATGTCGAACAACTTGAAAATGCAAACAGGGAAATAATTGCAATGATTCCAGTAAATATAATACGTTTCATACGTTGTCTTTTGATTTTGTTTTCATTTTATTTTCCGGTCCGTTGCAGTTTTCGGGAAGGGGCTCGGACAAATAAAAAACGCGGACCTTTAACTTCATTTGTTTCTGAGGTATCGCCAAACACCTTACTCCCAAACAAGTAAAAGCCCACGTTGGTAAACAACGTGAGCATCAACTTTTACTCTTGGGAGTTTCTTTAATTTGGCGATTTTCAGAAACAAGAATAGAAGCTAACGCTTTTTATGTCAATATGTCCCTAATTTACAAGGTCATTTCTTCATAGGCAGTCTTTTTTATCATTACAAAAATAGTGAATTATTTGATGCATCCAATGTACTCTGGTGTTTTTTTGTAAAAATGAACGCTGCACAAAACCATATCCGAACCCAATTCAATCCCGAGATATGCCCCTTCAACAAGATAAGCACATGAAAACGACTGACGAATCATCGAGACATGCACTCCGTCTCGGAATCTGCAAAGCTTCTTTTCCCGTTGAAAAAATCGGCTATCACGCGAAAATGTCGTATCTTTGCACGATTGCCGCTGCTCGCACCGAAAACCGTGCGGCGGCTCGTCCGCAAAGATGAAAAACGACACGATTCAGATATTCGGCGCACGGGTCCACAACCTCAAGAACGTGGATGTGGAGATTCCGCGCAACAAGCTGGTGGTCATAACCGGCCTCTCGGGCTCGGGCAAGTCATCGCTCGCCTTCGACACCATCTATGCCGAGGGGCAGCGCCGCTACATGGAGACCCTCTCGACCTATGCCCGCCAGTTCGTCGGCACGATGGAGCGTCCCGACGTCGACAAAATCACGGGCCTCAGCCCCGTGGTGGCCATCGAGCAGAAGACCACCAACAAGAACCCCCGCTCGACGGTAGGAACCGTGACGGAAATCAACGACTTCCTGCGTCTGCTCTACGCCCGCGCCTCGCGCGCCTATTCACCCGTCACGGGGGAGGAGATGGTCCACTATACCGACGAACAGATTGCCGCACTGATTGCCAAGGGGTTCGCCGGGAGGAAGATTGCGCTGATGGCCCCCGTCGTCAAGGGGCGCAAGGGCCACTACCGCGAGCTCTTCGAGAGCCTGGCCAAGAAGGGCTACATCTACGCCCGCATCGACGGTGAAATCCGCGAAATCACGGCCGGCATGAAGCTCGACCGCTACAAAATCCACACCATCGACCTGGTCGTCGACCGGCTCAGCATCACGGGGGCGTTCGACGACCGGCTGATGGCCTCGCTCAAGGAGGCAATGCACCAGGGCAAGGGGACGATGGCCGTCTATGACTACGGCACCGAACAGCTGCGCTACTTTTCACGCCACCTGATGTGCCCCTCGACAGGCATCGCCTTCGAGGACCCCGCCCCCCATACCTTCTCGTTCAACTCGCCCAAGGGGGCCTGCCCCCATTGCAACGGACTGGGCGAGGAGGCGGTCTTCGACCTGAGGAAGATTATCCCCGACGGCTCGCTCTCGCTCCGGCAGGGGGCCGTCGAGCCGCTGGGCAAATACCGCAACAACATGCTCTTCGCCATCCTCGAGATGCTGGGCCGCCGCTACGACTTCACGCTCGACGACCCCGTGGAGAGCATCTCCGAGGAGGGGCTCAACGCCATCCTCTACGGCGACTCCGAGCCCCTCACGGTCAACCTGGCGGAGTTCTCCTCGGCGGGCGGCAACCATCTGATTTCGTGGGAGGGCGTCGCCGAGTACATCAGCCGCACGGAGGACGAGGATTCGAAGCGCGGCCAGAAGTGGCGCGAGCAGTTCCTCGTCTACCGCAAGTGTTCGGTCTGCGGAGGCACGCGGCTCAAGAAGGAGGCGCTGCAGTTCCGCATCGGCGGCAAGAACATCGCCGAGGTCTCGGCCATGTCCATCGAGGAGTTCTCGGAGTGGATGGCCCACATCGAGGAGCACATGTCGGAGAAGGAGCGCAAAATCGGACAGGAGGTCATCAAGGAGATTCGCGAACGGCTGCGCTTCCTCATGGACGTGGGGCTGGGCTACCTCTCGCTGGCGCGTTCGTCACGTTCGCTCTCGGGCGGCGAGAGCCAGCGCATCCGCCTGGCCACGCAAATCGGCTCGAAGCTGGTCAACGTCCTCTACATCCTCGACGAGCCGAGCATCGGACTCCACCAGCGCGACAACCAGCGGCTGATTCACAGCCTCGAGGAGCTGCGCGACGCCGGCAACTCGGTGCTGGTGGTCGAACACGACGAGGAGATGATGCGCGCGGCCGACTACATCGTCGACGTGGGGCCCAAGGCGGGCCGTCTCGGCGGGCACATCGTCGCCGCCGGCACGCTGGACGACATTCTGAAGTCCAACTCCACCACGGCCGACTACCTGACCGGCCGCCGCCGCATCGAGGTTCCCGCGACGCTCCGCAAGGGGACGGGGCAGAGCATCATCATCCGCGGCGCACGGGGCAACAACCTCAAGAACATCACGGCGGAATTTCCGCTTGGAAAGTTCATCTGCGTGACGGGCGTCAGCGGCTCGGGCAAGTCGACGCTCATCAACGAGACGCTGCGTCCCATCCTCGCGCGGGAGCTCTACCGCTCCTACGACCAGCCGCTCGAATACGACTCCATCGAGGGCATCGAGCATGTCGACAAACTGGTCGTCGTCGACCAGTCGCCCATCGGGCGCTCGCCCCGCAGCAATCCGGCGACCTATTCGAACGTCTTCGCGGACATCCGCAAGCTCTTCGAAATGACGCCCGACGCCCAGATTCGCGGTTTCAAGGCGGGCCGTTTCTCCTTCAACGTGAAGGGCGGGCGGTGCGAGACGTGCCGCGGCGCCGGTGTGCAGACCATCGAGATGAACTTCCTGCCCGACGTCTACGTCCGCTGCCGGGAGTGCGGCGGCCACCGCTACAACCGCGAGACGCTCGAGGTGCGCTACAAGGGCAAGAACATCGACGACGTGCTGAACATGACGGTCAACATGGCGGTGGAGTTCTTCGAGAACATTCCCGCCATCCACCAGAAGCTGCGCGCCATCCAGGAGGTGGGGCTCGGCTACCTGACCCTCGGGCAGCCCTGCACAACCCTCTCCGGAGGTGAGAGCCAGCGCATCAAGCTCGCGGCCGAACTCTCGAAACGCGACACGGGACGCACGCTCTACATCCTCGACGAACCGACGACGGGTCTCCACTTCGAGGATATCCGCCAGCTGCTCGAGGTGCTCAACAAGCTCGTCGACCGGGGCAACACGGTGGTGGTCATCGAACACAACCTCGACGTGGTGAAGGTCGCCGACCACATCATCGACATCGGCCCCGAGGGTGGCGCTGCGGGCGGAAGAATCGTCGCTGCAGGCACTCCGCATGAAATTGCGTGCACGCAAGGCAGTTACACCGGAGAATTTTTGCGGCGGATGGGGATTTAGGCACCGCTTTTGCATGGGAGTGGGGCATAAACCCCATATACCATGAAAAAAGTCATCCTCATCGTTGCCGGAGCGCTGCTCTGCGTCACGGCATGGACCGTCATCGGTCAGAAGAAAGTGTTGTCGCCCAAGGAGGAGCGACGCGAAGTACGCGAAAAGCGGCGCGCCGAACGGCTGGCCGAATTCGAGAAGTCGACCGACTCGCTCGTGCTCTCGCGCAACTTCCAGTTCAACCCCCAGACGATGCAGCGTCAGCCGGCCGGTCCGCTGCGCCAGCTGCTCAACCCCAACTTCAGCGTCAGCATCTGGGACGGTACGGCCGACATCTGCCTTCCCTACGTCAAGGGGTATGTGCCTCCCTACTACACGACCATCCTCAACTACACGGTGGGCAACCTGCAGGGCTACACCACCGAGCAGACGAACGAAGGGTGGATGGTGACCTTCTCGACGCCGCTCTTCTCGGCCTCGAACTACACCTTCACCTTCGAAATCTTCAGCCGCACGGGCGGTGCCAACCTGACCATCTCGAACCCCTGGTACAGCGACGTACAGTACACCGGCACGCTCTCGCAGCTCTATTGAGCCGCTGTCTGCGGTCGCCATCCGACCAAACCGCACGAAAAAGAGAACGCCGTTCACGCATGATGAACGGCGTTCTCTCTTGTTTGTTTCCGCATCGGGGCGCGGAGATTTCCATATCGGGGCGGGGCAACGCCAGCGCCATCCGACGCAGCGCCGGGGCAGGGCAGGGTAGTCCTCTTCCCGCTCCGAGGTCGTCCGGCGCGGGGTCAGGCCTTGTAAATCAGCGCCACGGCCGAGGTCGAAACCCCCTCCTCGCGCCCTTCGAAGCCGAGGTGCTCGGTCGTCGTCGCCTTCACCGAGACGCGGTCGACGTCGACGCCCATCGCCTCGGCCATCGCCGCACGCATGGCGTCGATGTGGGGACGGAGCTTGGGACGCTGCATCGAAATCGTGCAGTCGACATTCCCGATTTCGTAGCCCCGCTCGCGGAGCATCGCCGCTACGCGGCGCAGCAGAATCTTCGAGTCGATGCCCGCATAGTCGTCCGACGTATCGGGAAAGTGCAGCCCGATGTCGCCCAGCGCCGCCGCACCCAGCAGCGCATCGCACAGGGCGTGTATCACCACATCGCCGTCCGAGTGGGCGATGCACCCCTTCGTGTGGGCAATCCGTACGCCGCCCAGCACCAGCGGCAGCCCTTCACCGAGGGCATGCACGTCGTATCCGTGTCCGATTCTGAAATCCGTCATCTTTCAAACAGTTTTTTTTGCGGAGGGGCTGCCGCGCAGCAACACGCCAGCCGCACCTCCGTCCATTCCGGAACAAAGATACGAACTTGCAGCGGAATCCACGCGGTGACGGGCCGCTTTTTCACCGCACGGCACGAAGCTCCGCCGCGGAGCCGCCTCAGTCCGAGCGGCGAAACACCGCGGACGGTGCACATATTCCAAACTTTTTCTTATATTTGTACGATACAACAAAGAGTCCGGACCACATGGCAATACATCAGAACGAGGAGAGGGGGCCCGAAACGCAACCTGCGGGCCGCGGCACGGAGCCACTCACAGAGCAGGTCGAATACCGCTTTCCGGGGCGGCGCGTCTTCGTCACGGGCGGTGCCCAGGGCATCGGCCGCTCCATCGTCGAAGCCTTCTGCCGGGCCGGCGCCCGGGTGGCCTTCTGCGACATCGATACGGTGAAAGGAGCCCGTACCGCCGCAGAGACGGGAGCCCGCTTTGCCGAGGTGGACGTCTGCAACGGAGAGGCACTGGAGGCCTGCATCGCGGAGCTGTTCGAAGCGTGGGGCGACCTGGATGTCATCATCAACAACGTGGGCATCAGCCGCTTCTCACCGCTTGTGGAGACCTCCGTGGAGGAGTTCGACCGGATTCTGGCCACCAACCTGCGCCCGGCATTCATCACCTCGCGGGCCCTGGCCCGCCACCGGACGGCCCACCCGCAGGCGAATCGCTACGGACGCATCATCAACATCGCCTCGACGCGCTACCTCATGAGCGAACCCGGCAGCGAGGGCTACGCCGCCTCGAAGGGGGGCATCCGCTCGCTGACCCACGCCCTGGCCCTCTCGCTTGCCCCGCTGCACGTGACGGTCAACTCTATTGCCCCGGGATGGATTGAGCATGCCAACTACGAAGGGCTCCGCCCCGAGGACCATGCGCAGCACCCGTCGGGCCGCGTGGGACGCCCCGAGGACATCGCCCGCCTCTGCCTCTTTCTCTGCGCCGAGGCCAACGACTTCATCGACGGCGAGAACATCACCGTCGACGGCGGCATGACCCGTAAGATGATTTACGTGGAGTGACCGCCCGAACGGAGCAGTCCGTCCGAAGAAACGGAAACAACCGAAAAACAACATAAAACAGATTCGCTATGTCATCTATCACCACTCTCGAACCCCGCATCGTCTGGGAGCAGTTCGACGCCATCACGCAAATCCCCCGTCCGTCGAAGAAGGAGGGCAAGATTATCGCCTTTCTGGTCGATTTTGCCAAGCGCCACGGACTCGAGTACCGCAAGGACGCCATCGGCAACGTGGTCATCTGCAAGCCGGCCACTCCGGGCTTCGAACAGCGGCCGACCGTCGTGCTGCAGTCGCACATGGACATGGTCTGCGAGAAGAACTCCGACGTGGAGTTCGACTTCGAGAAAGATGCCATCCGCCCCTACATCGACGGCGAGTGGATCAAGGCCGAAGGGACGACGCTGGGCGCCGACTGCGGCATCGGCATGGCGGCTGCGCTGGCCGTGCTGATTGACCCCTCGGTGGAGCACGGACCCGTCGAGGCGCTCTTCACGGTCGACGAGGAGACGGGCCTCACGGGGGCCTTCGAGCTGGGCGAGGGGATGCTCACGGGCAAATACCTCATCAACCTCGACTCGGAGGACGAGGGCGAACTCTTCATCGGCTGCGCCGGCGGCATCGACACCATCGCCACGTTCCACTACCACGCCGAGGAGGCGCCGCTCAACTACACCTTCTTCCGCGTCGACGTGTCGGACCTGCTGGGCGGACACTCGGGCGATGACATCGACAAGGGCCGCGCCAACTCGAACAAGATTGTGGCCCGCCTCCTGTGGGAGGGGATGCAGAGCTTCGAGCTGAAACTCAGCTATTTCAATGGCGGCAACCTGCGCAACGCCATTCCGCGCGAGGCCTATGCCATCTTCGGCGTGCCGACGCGCTTTGCCGCAGAGTTCCGCAAGCGCTTCGCCCTCTTTGCCGAAGACATGAAGGCCGAGTTCCGCTTCCGCGAGCCCAACCTCCGCATCACGCTCAACGAGATGCCGCAGGTGGACAAGGTGCTCGACGCACGGACGCAGGCCGGACTCGTCTACTCGCTGGTGGGTGTGCCCAACGGCGTCATCGCCATGTCGTTTGCCGTTCCGGGGCTGGTGGAGACCTCGACCAACCTCGCATCGGTGAAGTTCGTCGGCGAAGAGAGCATCGTGGTCACCTCGTCGCAGCGTTCGTCGGTCGAGAGCGCCAAGACCTACGTCATGCAGATGGTCGAGTCGGTCTTCACGCTGGCAGGCGCCGACGTGGCACACTCGGACGGCTATCCCGGCTGGGCGCCCAACCCCGAATCGCGGCTGCTCGACATCACGGTCAAGAGCTACGAGCGGCTCTTCTCGACCGAGCCCAAGGTGCGCGCCATCCACGCCGGACTGGAGTGCGGACTCTTCCTCGAGAAGTATCCCGACCTGGAGATGGTCTCCTTCGGACCGACGCTCCGCGGCGTCCACTCGCCCGACGAGCGGCTCGAGATTGCTACCGTCGGCAAGTTCTGGGCGCTGCTCCTCGAGGTGATGAAGAACCTCTGACGCACTGAGCCCCAAGGGGCGAATCTGCGGGGCGACCTCCGTCGGGAGGTCGCCCCGCCGGTTTCGCCCGCCGCCCGTTCCCGACAACCGAACCTTCCGTCCCCCAAAAGCCGCCACACGCCATGAAGCGGAGCCACACGGCGCTTCTGGCCGCAGGACTGCTCCTCATCGGAACAACCTCGGCCCAGGAGCCGCTCGACAACTACTATCCCTACGAACAGCCCGACTACGAGGAGGAGTCCCGCCCGATGCTCCGCCCCGACTCGACGCTGTTCTACCGTGGTGTGGCGCTTGCCGAGGACCTCTATGGTCTGAACACAGACTTCCGCCTCTCGTTCGTCCGCTACCGGCGGCGCGGTCTGGCGTGGGATACGGAGCGGAACACGCTCCACGGCATCGAGCTCGATTACGATGCGCTCTCGGCGCTGCGGAATCTGGGGGCCGAGGAGTTGCGCACGGGCGGGCTCCACATGTCGGCCACGGTGGGCGATGCCGTGAACGGCAGCCGCGAGATGCGGCTTCCGGAGGAGGAGAGCGCCCCGTGGCACCGCGCATCGGTGACCTTCACCGGGCGCAACTACCTCTTCGGTGCGAAAATCGCGGCCGGGAGGCAGCTGGGTCATGGTTGGAGCGGAGCCGCGGCGCTCCACTACCGCACGGGGCGCGACCTGAGGGCCGAAGGGGTCTTCACCGACTGGCTGTCGATTGGCGTGAGGACCGCGAAGCGATTCGGCGAGGAGCACTCGCTCACGCTGCTGCTCGTGGCGGCGCCCTCGATGCGGGGGCTGCGCTCCCCGTCGACCGAGGAGGCCTTCACCCTCACGGGCGACCCGCTCTACAACCCGGCCTGGGGCTTTCAGGACGGCAAGGTGCGCAACTCGCACGTACGGCGTCAGTTCGAACCCTTCGCCGCCGCCATCTACCGGCGCCGTCTGAGTGGGGCAACCCGCCTCGAGGCGACGCTCGGTCTGCGCTACGGCTGGCAGTCCTACAGCTCGCTGGGGTGGTATAACGCCCGCACGCCGCTGCCGGACAACTACCGTTACCTGCCCTCCTATACCGGCGACCGCGCCACCGAGGAGGCCTGGCGCCGCAACGAGACGCGCTACACGCAAATCGACTGGGACGGCCTCATCGCCCGCAACCGGCTGGCCGACGGCGAGGCCGTCTATGCACTCGAGGAGCGCATGACGCGCACGGCCCGCATGCAGCTCGAGCTGCGGCTGACCACCGAGGTCGACTCCCGCCTGACGCTGCGCTACGGTCTGAGCGCGGATATCGACAACCGGCGCAACTACAAGCGGATGCGCGACCTGCTCGGCGCCCGCTATCTGACCGACATCGACCAGTATCTGGTCGACGACGACACATACAGCAACCTGCTGCAGAACGACCTGCGTCATCCCGACCGCCGAATCGGCGAGGGAGACCGCTTCGGATACGACTATGCGCTCCAGGCGCAACGCATCCGCGCCCACATCGATGCGGAGTACCGCACCGACCGGCTGACGGCACGGCTCCACGCCTCGCTGGGCTACGACCTCCACTTCCGGAGGGATACTACGAAAAGGAGCTCTTCGCGGGCAGCGGCTCCTACGGCCGCTCGCGCGAATGCAGCTTTACGCCCTATCTGCTCAAGGGAGCCGCGGGCTGGGCCTTCTCGCCGCGCAGCTATCTGGAGCTGGTGCTCGCCACCGGAGCCCGCTCGCCGCAGAGCGAGGCGCTCTTCCTCCAGCCGCAGTACAACAACCGCCTGGTTGACAACCCCTCGACGGAGCAGTTCCATGCCATCGAACTCAACTACCGCCGCACGGGGCGCTACCTCTCGCTGCAGGCGTCGCTCTTCGCCGTGGCGATGTTCGACGGGCTGAAGACCCGGCGCTACTACGACGACCTGGCAGCCACCTACTGCGACCTGGTCGTATCGGGCATCGGGACCCTCTCGGCCGGAGCAGAGGCGGCGCTCGAGTGGCGGATGTCCCGGCGCTGGAGCCTCTCGCTCGCGGCGGCGGCCGCACGCTACAAGTACATCCGCAATCCGCGCGTGACACTCTACTCCGACGTGGACAACAGGCTCGTCGACGACCATGCCGAGAGCCACATGGGCGGCTGCGTGCCGGGCGGAGCGCCGCAACTGAGCGGCTGCCTCCAGGTGCGCTATTTCGGGCCGCGGGGCTGGGGCTTCCGCCTTTCGGGCAGCTACATCGGCGCACGCTATGTCGAACCCTCGGAGGTGCGCCGCACGGAGCGCGTGGCACGGCAGGGGGCCCTCTCGGAGGAGCTCTACGAACGCTTCACCACACAGGAGCGGCTCGGCGACGTCTGCTCGCTCGACGCCTCGCTCTTCAAGAGTTTCTACTTCACCCGCTCGCGTCTGAGTATCTCGCTCATGCTGAACAACCTGCTGGGCGGACGCAACGCCGTATACTCGGCCTACGAATCGCTCCGCGTGCGGCGCAGCTACAGCGGCGACACGGAGGTCTTCACGCCGTTCGACACTCGTCTTCTACACATCTATCCCCGCACGTTCTACCTTACGGTCTCTTACAAATTTTAAGTAAATATTAAATTTTTGCGCCGAATTTGGAGCTTTTGGCTAATTTTTTATAATTTAGAGTGACCAAAAAACCAAAACTTACTATCTACAATGATTATCGGTATTCCCAAAGAGATTAAGAACAACGAGAACCGCGTTGCTCTTACCCCCGCAGGTGCCCACGAACTGACCAAACGGGGCCACAAGGTATATATTCAGGCTACGGCCGGCGTCAACAGCGGCTTCCCCGACGAGGCCTATGTAGCTGTCGGTGCGGAGATTCTGCCCACCATCGAAGAGGTCTACGCCCGGGCCGAGATGATTATCAAGGTCAAGGAACCGATTGCTCCCGAATACAAACTCATTCGCAAGGACCAGCTGGTCTTCACCTACTTCCACTTCGCCAGCAGCGAAGCGCTCACCCGTGCGATGATTGAGAGTGGCGCCGTCTGCTGCGCCTACGAAACCGTCGAGCGTCCGGACCGTTCGCTGCCGCTGCTGATTCCCATGTCGGAGGTTGCCGGCCGCATGTCGACCCAGGAGGGATGCTACTTCCTCGAGAAGCCGCGCGGCGGCAAGGGCAAGCTGCTCGGTGGCGTTCCGGGCGTGAAGCCTGCCAAGGTCTTCGTCATCGGCGCCGGCGTGGTCGGCACGGCTGCAGCCCGTACGGCCGCCGGAATGGGTGCCGACGTGACCATCTGCGACATCTCGCTGCCGCGTCTGACCTATCTGGCCGACGTCATGCCGCAGAACGTCAAGACGCTCATGTCGTCGGAGTACAACATCCGCGAGGAACTCAAGACGGCCGACCTGGTGATTGGTTCGGTGCTGATTCCGGGCGCCAAGGCCCCGAAGCTGGTGACGCGCGACATGCTGAAGCTCATGGAGCCCGGCACGGTCATGGTCGACGTGGCCATCGACCAGGGCGGCTGCTTCGAGACGTCGCGTCCCACCACGCACGAGGAGCCCGTATACTACGTCGACGGCATTCTCCACTACTGCGTGGCCAACATCCCGGGCGCCGTGCCCTACACCTCGACGCTGGCGCTGACCAATGCCACGCTGCCCTACGCCATTCAGCTGGCCGACAAGGGGTGGCGCCGCGCCTGCAAGGAGAACCACGAGCTGGAGCTGGGCCTCAACGTCGTACAGGGCAAGGTGGTCTACAAGCCCGTTGCCGAGGCCTGGGGACTTCCCTACGAGCCGCTGGAGCTGTAAAGCCCCTTCGCACCAAACACAGAGAGGGCTTCCCCGACCGGGGAAGCCCTCTTTTCATGTACGGCGGCAGGCACCGCCCCGAACGTCAGATGAAGAGGTTGACGTTCGCCTGCTCGGCCTGCTCGAGGTAGGCGGCCACGCCGCCCAGCGTGACGTTGTCGAGCAGCTCCTCGCGGCGGATGCCCATCACGTCCATGCTCATCGTGCAGGCAATCATCTCCACACCGTTATCGGCCGCCTGACGCATCATCTGCTCGAGGCTGTCGATGCGCTTCGTCCGCATGACGTGGCGCATCATCCGGCTGCCCAGTCCGAAGAAGTTCATCTTCGAGAGGCTCAGCCGACGGCTGTCCGAAGGCATTATCCATCCGAACATGCGGCCGAAGAGGTCCTTGGCCACCGAGGGCTTCTGCTGCTTCTTGATGATGTTCAGTCCCCAGAAGGTGAAAAACATCGTCACATGCTTGCCGGCCGCCGCGGCCCCGTTGGCTATCACGAAGGAGGCCAGCGCCCGGTCCAAATCGTCGCTGAAGACAATCAGCGTCTTGCCGTCAGCCGCACCGGAGGGTGAGGGGGAGGCGCCGCAGCATGCCGGAGCGGCCGCAGCCTCGCCCTTGCTCACCGTCGCCTCGACGATGCCTCCGTGCTGCTCGACCCCTTCGAGCCGGGCCCCGGTCATCCGGCACCACGAAACGACGTCGCGGGCAAAGGCCTGGTCGGTGGCGCGAATCCGCAGCCGTCCGCCGACCGACAAACCCTCGTAGCAGCGCTTGAGCTGCATGACGGGCCCGGGGCACATCAGCCCGCAGGCGTCGACCTCAACCACCTCGCCGCAGCCGCACGCTGCGGAGGTTGCCGGAGCCTCACTGCCCACCGAGCCATCCTCCGAGACCGGAGCCGCTTCGGCCGCACGCCGGGCCGACGTGCCCTGTTCACCGCCGCCGTTGGGAGGGGTGAGGGGCGCCGTGGCGGCGAACCAGGTCCGGTAACCGCCCGAGAGGTTGCGCACGTCGTCGAATCCATGCTGCGTGAGGATGCGCGAGGCCAGATAGCCGCGCAGGCCGACGGCGCAGGTGACGACCAGAGGCCGGTTGCGGGGCAGTTCGTCGAGGTGCTCGCGCAGCTCGTCAAGCGGAATGTTGACAAAGCCCGGGATGGAGCCCAGCTCGTATTCGGCCCGCGTCCGCACGTCGATGCGCACGGTCTCTTCCGGAAGCCCGGCCACCTCGCGCCAGTGGAGCGTGCGGCACTTGCCCGTGAGGATGTTCTCGGCCACGTAGCCGGCCATGTTGATGGGGTCCTTGGCCGAGGAGTAGGGGGGTGCATAGGCGTGTTCGAGCTCGGTGAGGTCGTAGACCGTGCCGCCCCGCTGGATGACCTGGGCAGCCATCTCAATCCGCTTGTCCACACCGCCGTAACCGACAATCTGCACGCCCAGCAGCCGCCCGCTGTCGGGGGCAAAGACCACCTTGATGCTCATCGGCACGGCACCGGGGTAGTAGCCGGCGTGCGACGAGGAGTGAGTATAGGAGGAGCAGTAGGGGATGCCCTCGCGCTGCAGCTGGCGGGCATTCATGCCGGCCGTGGCCACCGTCAGGTCGAAGGCCTTGGCAATCGAGGTGCCGATGGAGCCGGAGTAGGTGCTCTTGTCGCCGAAGACGATGTTGTCGGCCACGATGCGGCCCTGCTTGTTGGCCGGGCCGGCCAACGGAATCATCGTCGGACGTCCCGTCACGGGGTTGAGCACCTCGACCACGTCGCCCAGCGCATAGATATCGGGGTCGGAGCTCCGCATGCGGTCGTCGACGACGATGCCGCCGCGGACGCCGAGCCGGAGTCCCGCCTCGCGGGCCAGCCGGTTCTCGGGCCGTACGCCGATGCTCAGCAGCACCATGTCGGCCTCGATGCGGGCACCGCTCTGAAGGTGCACCGCAACGGCGGCCCCCGCATCCTCGAAGCGGACCACCCCTTCACTCAGACGAAGGCCCACGCCCTTGTCCTGGAGGTGACGGTGGACGATGGCCGCCATCGAGAAGTCGAGCGGAGCCATCACCTGCGGCGCCATCTCGACCACATCGACATGAAGACCCGCCTCGTGGAGGTTCTCGGCCATCTCAAGACCGATGAACCCGCCGCCGACCACCACCGCACGCCGGGGCCGCTCGCGAAGCAGATACTCCTTGATGGCATCCGTGTCGGGCACGCTGCGCAGCGTGAAGATGCGCCGGTCGTCGATGCCCTCGATGGGCGGACGCAGCGGTTCGGCACCGACCGAGAGCACCAGTTTGTTGTAGGGCTCCGTATAGAGTTCGCCCGTGGCCAGGCGCCGCACCTCGACCAGCCGCTTTTCACGGTCGATGCGCACCACCTCCTGCTCGGTGCGGATGTCGATGCGGAAGCGTCGGGTGAACCCCTCGACGCTCTGCACGAAGAGTTTGTTGCGGTCGGCAATCGTTCCGCCGATGTAGTAGGGCAGTCCGCAGTTGGCATAGGAGACATACTTCCCCCGCTCGAAAAGCACGATGTTCGCATGCTCGTCCATTCGGCGCAAACGGGCCGCAACGGTGGCTCCGCCCGCCACGCCCCCGACAATCAGATAATTCATGTTGGTCTTCGTTTTTTGTTGTTTATTTGACAATATACATATTTCTTACTGGAAAATATTCGGGTAAAAAAGAGCGCCTCAGGCCTGCTCCATCGAACGCCTGAGGGCATCGAAGAGCGCCTTGCAGGGGAGACCCGAGGCCATCGTCCCCTCAATCTTGGCACGCCCCTCATCGGTGAGCGAGAAGACCATCTGCCGCTTGTCGTGCGGAGCGATTTCCCGCCGCACGTAGCCCTTGTTCTCGACCGCCGTGATGACCTTCGAAACCCGCGAATTGGAGAGACCGACATACTCGCTCAGCGCACCAGCCGTGCGGGTCTCTCCCTCCCTGAGGGCGCAGAGCACCATCGCCTCGTTGATGGTGATGCCGTGCTCGTCGGCAAAATCGCGCTCGAAGCGGTACAACGCCTTATAAATATCCTTGATAACACAAATCCGTTCCATAATCCCAAATCAATTCGGAAGCAAAGGTAATAATATTTTCCTATCGGACAAATTTTCCAGTGGAAAATATTTTCATGTGGGGGAGGGACGGTTTTTTAGGGCCTTTTTTCAAAGAGGGCGGACAATCTGAGTAGAAAATACCATAAAAAATCCCGGCCGCTCGATGCAGCCGGGAGCAAATTCATCTTATCAAACATTAAACAGCGGACCGCGTCACGCAACCGCTCCGCCGCGCATCAGAGCGACGCGCCCTGAACTACCTGACGCCGGTCATAGGGGACCAGCCGCCCGTTGAGCGTAATCCGCTGCGAGCGGTAGATGGACTCGACAAGCAGCGAGGCGCGGTTCGTCCCCTCGGGCAGCGAGATGGTCACCATGGCCGAGATACCGACTCCCGTCACGGTCATCGTGAAGAGCGTCGTACCCTGCCGGTCCTTCTCGATTTTCACGCTCGAAGCCTTGCCCTCGACCGTAATGCCCCCCACACCGTTCGGACCGCCGCTGTTGAAGGGGGCAATCTGTACGACGGCCTCATCGTCATTCGTGAGCGAGACGAAGTTCGTCGTATTAGTGACGAAGGCCGTTCCGCCCCGTTTGAAGACCAGCTGGTCGGCCGCCAGTATGAAGTTCCGGTCGTTGAGCGCCTGCACGGCTTGGGCATAGTCGACCGAATCCTGAATCGCTTCGAGCTGCTTGCGGACCTTGCGCTTCTGGGCCCGCGTCAACTCCTCCTGCTGCGGTGCCGGCGATTCGGCGCGTGCGCTCGACGTCGCGCCGAAGCTCAATGCCAGCATCAGAATCAATGCCAACAACATTTTTCTACGTTTCATTTTAAACATCATTCTACACATTTCATGCAACACCAGACGTCATGCGGCCGCCTTACGGAAAAGAGTCCCGCCGAAGGGGTAGGGCACCCCGGCCGCATCTGCTGTTATAACGGGGAAAAGCCCCCTTTTATTGCACGGCGCAAAGCGGGAAAAGGGCGACAGCATGCAGCAGAAAGGGCCCGCAGGGCAATTTTATCAGCAAACGGGCCGGCAAGAGGACCCGGCAAGAGGCAGACACTCGCCGCAAAGGCCTCGCTATGAGCCCCGAGGGGCGCAAATTAGTCAAATATTTGACCATTTGCCGGCGATTTGCTATCTTTGCAGCCGCAAACACTCTCCTCCATGAACAGGCCAGGCTCCGATTTCCGGAATCTACAACTGCTCATCGTACGTGCCCGCATGGCATTCCGCCGCTACATTCAGCGCACGTTGAAAGAGCACGGCATCGGCATCACCTTCGAGATGCTGCAGGTGCTCAGCTGCCTGTGGCGCGACCAGGGCATCGCTCAGCAGACGCTCGCCGAGCGAATCATCAAGGACAAGGCGAGTCTGAGCAATCTGCTCAGCAACCTCGAGCGCAAGGGCTACGTCTGCCGCCGCGAGGATGCGTCGGACCGCCGCAACAAGCTGGTATACCTCACCCCCGCAGGCGAGGCTCTCTGGCAGCGGCTCCTTCCGATTCTCGACGACGTCTACAACCAGGCGGAGCAAATCATCGGACCGGAACGCATCCGTACGCTCTCCGAAGAGTTGGAAGAGATACACAACAGACTGAAAAATGCGTAAAACACTCAACTCAGCAATCATCCTCGCGGCACTGCTGTCGTCAGGCCTTGCGTGCCGGGCTCAGGAGCCGTTTCCGCAGCCGGCCGCGGATGCCGCAACGGAATACGACCGCGCCGTCGCGGCGGCCATGGCGGACACCGCGGCCATCGAGCATCGCGACTCGCTCTTTCTGAGTGTCGAGCAGCTCTTCGAGCAGGGTGTACTCCACAGCCTTCAGCTTCAGGCCGACGCCATGGAGGAGCTGGCGGCCGGCGAGCGCGAACGCACGGCCCGCACCGAGCGCTATCCAGACCTGCAGGTGGGACTCAAGGGGGGCTTCGTCGGCCAGCCCGTCGTCTTCCGGCACGGGCTCACGGGGGCCTACCGTCCCGACTCGCCCGACTGGTCGCAGAACTATGTGGTGGACTTCGCCCAGCCGCTCTACCAAGGCGGACGCATCCGCTACACCATCCGCAAGGCTGACCTTGAGAAGCGTCTTGCCGTGCTCCGCACCTCGGGGGACCGCGCCGAGGTGAAGCTGAGCCTGCTCGACCAGTATCTGCAGCTCTTCACGCTCTACCGCGAGCAGGAGGTACTCACGCGCAACATCGAGGAGTCGGAGCTCCGCCTGCGCGACATCCGCCGGATGAAGGAGGAGGGGCTCATCACCAACAACGACGTGCTGCGCAGCGAGATGCAGCTGACCAACGACCGCCTCTCGCTCCGCGAGACGCAGAACAGCATCGAGCTGGCCTCGCAGCAGCTCGACATCCTGCTCGGGCTGGAGGAGACGCTGCTGCTGCGTCCCGACTCGACGCTGCTCTACAGCCGGCTGGAGATGGAGAACTACGAGAGCTACATCGCCGAGGCCTACGCCAACGACCCCACGATGCGTCAGCTGCGCATGCAGACCGAACTGGCGCAGAACGACGTGCGGCTGACCCGCTCGGCCTCGCTTCCGACACTCTCGCTCTACGCCTCCAACACGCTGGCCCGACCCATCGCCCGCACGCTCGAGGACCTCTACAACAACAACTGGAACGTCGGACTGCAGATTTCCGTGCCGCTCTTCGCGCTCTACAAGAACCGCTACAAGGTGCGCGAAAGCCGCATTGCGGTCTCGCTGCGCCGCAACGCCGAGGAGCAGGAGATGCAGCGCATCCGCGTGCGCGTGCGCACCGCCTTCCTGCGGCACCAGGAGGCGCGGCAGCAGGTCGAGGCGCTCAAGCTCTCGGTCCGACAGGCCCAGGAGAACTACCGCATCATGCAGAACCGCTACCTCAACCAGCTGGCGATTCTGACCGACCTGCTCGACGCCAACAGCGTGCGGCTCAACGTCGAGCTGCAGCTCACGGCGGCCCGCACGCGCGTCATCTATACCTATTATCAACTCCAGAAGGCCTGCGGCCGGCTCTGACAACACGCAAGGAACATGAACGAATGGCATGAAAAACGACGGAAACTCCGCAAACACCGGCTCCGCAACATCGTACTGAATCTGATTTGCATCCTTCTGGCAGGCTCGGGACTCTGGTTCACGTTCAACTACTTCCGCCGCCACATCAACTACGAGATAACCAACGACGCCTTCGTCGACCAGTATGTGGCCCCCATCAACATCCGCGTATCGGGCTACATCCAGGAGGTGCGCTTCCGCGAGCATCAATATGTCCACAAGGGGGACACGCTGCTCGTGCTCGACAACCGCGAGTACATCATCAAGGTCAAGGAGGCCGAGGCGGCGCTGCTCGACGCCCACGGCACGCAGGATGTCATCCACTCGGGGGTCGAGACCTCGCACACGAACGTCGCCGTGCAGGAGGCCAACATCGCCGAGGCCAAGGCCAAGCTCTGGCAGCTGGAGCAGGATTACCACCGCTTCGAGCGGCTCATGCGCGACGAGTCGGTACCCCGCCAGCAGTACGAGCAGGCCAAGGCGGCCTACGACGCCGCTAAGGCCCGTTACGACGCGCTGGTGGCCCAGAAGAACGCCGCCGTATCGCAATATACCGAGGCCAGCAAGCGTACCATCGGCGCCGAGGCCAACATCCTCCGCTGCGAGGCCAGCCTCGACATCGCCCGTCTGAACCTCTCCTACACGGTGCTGACGGCCCCCTACGACGGCTACATCGGTCGCCGCACGCTCGAACCGGGGCAGTATGTACAGTCGGGACAGACCATCTCCTATCTGGTCCGCAGCAAGGACAAGTGGGTGACGGCCAACTACAAGGAGACGCAAATCGCCCACATTTTCATCGGGCAGGAGGTCATCATCAAGGTCGATGCGCTGCCCGGGCGCCGTTTCCGCGGACGCGTCACGGCCATCTCGGAGGCCACCGGCTCGAAATACTCGCTCGTGCCGACCGACAACTCGGCCGGAAACTTCGTGAAGGTGCAGCAGCGTATCCCCGTGCGGATTGAATTCGAAGGAGTTACCGACGAGGAGATGGCTCTGCTGCGGGCCGGCATGATGGTTGAAACCGAAGCGCTGCGCCGATGATGACGATGGCCGAACTCGAGCTGCCCGTGCGCAAGTGGGTGCCGGACTGGCTGGGTGTGGTGAGCATGTTCGCCGTCATCCTGCCCGTCACGATGCTCAACGGCTCCTACACCGGCTCGATGCTCGAGGTCTCCAGCACGCTCGGCACCAACAGCGAGGATATCACGATGGGATTCTACGCCACGTCGGCCGGCATGGCGATGGCCTATCCGATTATCCCCAAGGTGATGAAGGTCATCTCGTCGAAGCTCATGCTGCTCGTCGACCTGACGCTCCAGTTTCTGCTCAGCTGGCTCTGCGCCCGCTCGCAGAGCGCCGACGTACTGATTGTCTGCAGCTTCTTCATCGGTTTTCTGAAGGGCTTCCTCATGATGTGGGGCATCCACCGGATGCACAAGATGTTCAGCCCCAACAACGTCCGAAGCGAATTCTACGCCTACTTCTATCCGCTGGTCTACGGCGGCGGACAACTCTCGATGATTATCACCGCCGAGCTGGCCTACCACTACGACTGGAAGTACATGTACTACTTCATGATGTCGCTGCTGCTGCTGGCCATCCTCTTCGTGGCCATCTGCTTCCGCAACGACAAGCCGCTGCGGAGCGTCCCCCTCAAGGAGCTGCACATCCGCGAGATGCTGGTCATCTCGACGGGCGTGCTGATGCTCATGTACGTGCTCAACTACGGCAAGGTGCTCGACTGGATGGCCTCGCCGCGCATCTGCCTCTACATTGCGCTGGCACCGATGCTCATCGCCTTCTTCATCTGGCTGCAGTACCACTCGCGCACGCCCTACGTCAATCTGGCGCCCCTCTACCAGCCCAAGGCCATCGTCGGCTACCTCTACATGATGCTCGTCATGTTCTTCAGCACCTCGACCACGCTGCTGACCAACTACATGACCTCGATTCTGCAGGTCGACGCCACACGCACCTACGTGCTCTACATCTACCTGCTCCCGGGCTACGCGCTCGGCGCCTTCATCTGCTTCTGGTGGTTCCGCTGGCAGCGGTGGCGCTTCCGCTTCCTCATCGCAGGAGGCATGTCCTGCTTTGCGCTCTTCTTCGGGATGCTCTACTTCGGCATCTCGCCCGAGAGCACCTACGAGATGCTCTTCTTCCCGATTTTCATCCGCGGACTGGGCATGCTGACGCTCATCATCGCCTTCGCGCTCTTCGCCGTCGAGGAGCTCAACCCGAAGTACTTCCCCTCGAACGCCTTCTTCCTGATTCTGTTCCGCTCGGTGCTGGCCCCCGTCATGGCCACCTCGTTCTACAGCAACCTGCTCTACCGACTGCAGCAGCACTACGTGCACACGCTCTCGGAGAACTTCTCGCTGGTCGACCCACTGGCCGCCGCGCGCTACAACCAGGCGCTCAGCTCCTACATGGCACAGGGACACGGCTATTCGGAGGCGGCGCAGATGGCCGTCACGTCGCTCAACTCCATCCTCCAGCAACAGGCCCTGCTGCTGGCACTGAAGGAGATTCTGGGGTGGCTCTTCGTCGTTTCGCTGGTCATCGCCGTCATCTCGCGCTTCATTCCCTTCCACAAGACCATCCGCGTACGCTACGCCAAGGCGGGCGACGATATGGTTTAGCAGAACTTATCTGAGACCAGCAGTCTCTGCATCAACGCATTAAGCATACTCACCTCAACCGGCGCAGCTCCAGGCAAAATAGATACCCGGCCGCACGACAATTATGCCGTACGGCCGGGTATCTTTCCGATAATCACAGAAGCTCTTATTCTCCGAAAAGCCGAAACCCAGGTAACGCGCCCCGGACACAGCAGAGGCGCCGTCCGGATGCTGCGCTAACGGTAAATCAGACGCGACGGGGAGGCGAAAATCTCCTCGGCCACCTCGGTGAGCTGCGAAGCGGTGAGCGCCTCGATTTTGGCGTAGACCCGCTCCATGGTATCCACCTCGTCGTGGGTCAGGAAGCTCTTGCCGGCACCGAGCATGTAGCCCTCGTTGCTCTCCATCGAGATGGCGAGCTGGGCAACGAACTGCTTCTTGGCCATCGACAGCCGGCGGCTGCTGAGCGGCGTGCGGCGCAGCCGGTCGATTTCGGCATCGAGTAGTTCGAGGCAGCGGCCGGCATTGGCATGGTCGGAGCTGAAGTAGATGGCCACGATGCCGCAGTCACCGTAGGGGGTATAGCTCGCCTCGATGTTGTAGGAGAGGCCGTGCCGCTCGCGCAGCGAGACGTTGAGCAGCGAATTGGCGCTCGGACCACCCAGGATGTTGGTCACCAGCGCCAGCGGCAGCCGCCGGGGGTCGTCGATACCGTAGGCGCGGCTGCCGACGATGCAGTGGAGCTGGTGGGTGTGTTTGGTCACCTGCCGCTCGAAGGGGGCGCAGGGGGCGGGAACGGCCCGCGTGAAGCTGCGCGCGGTGGCCGGGAAGTCGCCGAAGTAGCGCTGCGCCAGCTTCTCGACACTCCGCTCCGAGAGGTTGCCAATCGTCGAGAAGACCATCTGGTCGGTGGTATGGGTCCGCGCGGTGAAGCGGCGAATCGCATCGCCGTTGTAGCGCGCCAGTGCGGCCTTGCGTCCCAGGATGTTGTGACCCAGCTCGGAGCCTTCGAAGAGCATGTCCTCGAAGGTGTCGTATATCAGGTCGGCGGGCGAATCCTTGTAGGTGTTGATTTCGTCGTAGATAACCTCCTTCTCGCGCTCCAGCTCGCGGTCGGGGAAGGTCGAGCGGAAGGCCACGTCGGCGAGCAGCTCGGCCGCCTTGGCGAAGTCGCCGCGCAGGGTCGTGGCGTGGATGGTGGTATCCTCCTTGGTGGTGAAGGCGTTGAGCTCGCCGCCCAGATTCTCCAGCCGGCAGTTGACCTGCCAGGCACGCCGCCGCTGCGTCCCCTTGAAGAAGGCGTGCTCGGCAAAGTGGGCCAGTCCGTATTCGTCGGAACGTTCGTCGCGGCTCCCCGCATTGACCACCAGCGCGCAGTGGGCCACGTTGCCCTTCACCTGGCGGTGGATTCCCCGAATGCCGTTGGGGAGACGGTAGGTATGAAATTCACGTTGCATGGTAGATTCTTCATCGGTGCGGAGTCGCTCCTCCGCGTTGGTTCTGCCCGCGCCGGGGTCAGAGTTTGGTGCGCAGCCGCAGGAACTCGCCCGTATGGCTTGCCGCGCACGACTCGAGCCCCCGGGGCGTGCCCTCGTAGACCAGCTCTCCGCCCCGGTCGCCCGCCTCGGGACCGAGGTCGATGACCCAGTCGGCACACTTGATGACATCCATGTTGTGCTCGACGATGACCACCGTATGGCCCCGCTCGATGAGGGCGTCGAAGGCGGCCAGGAGCTTCGAGATGTCGTGGAAATGGAGTCCCGTGGTGGGCTCGTCGAAGATGAACATCACGCCCCCCTGCGCATCGTCCTTCGTGAGGAACGAGGCCAGCTTCACGCGCTGGCTCTCGCCGCCCGAGAGGGTAGACGAGGATTGCCCCAGCTTGATGTAGCCCAGCCCCACGTCCTGCAGCGGCTGAAGCCGCTCGACGATGCGGCGGCAGGTGGCATCCCCGGACTCCTCGCCGAAGAAGGCAATCGCATCGTCGACGGTCATCTCGAGCACGTCGTAGATGGACTTGCCGCGGTACTTCACCTCGAGCACCTCATCCTTGAAGCGTTTGCCGCCGCACGACTCGCAGACCAGCTCGACGTCGGCCATGAACTGCATCGAGACCTTGATGACCCCCTCGCCCTGGCACTCCTCGCAGCGGCCGCCCGCCACGTTGAACGAGAAGTGGGCCGGCGTGAGGCCCGTATGGCGGGCATAGGGCTGGTCAGCGAAGAGCTTGCGGATTTCGTCGTAGGCCTTGATGTAGGTGACCGGATTGGAACGGGTCGACTTGCCGATGGGGTTCTGGTCAATCATCTCGACCGAGCGCAGCATCGCCACATCGCCCTCCAGCGCGTCGAAATCGCCCGGCTTGAGCCCCGTGTCGAAGAGCCGGCGGCGCAGCGCCGGGTAGAGTATCCCCTTGACGAGCGACGACTTGCCGCTGCCGCTGACCCCCGTGATGCAGCACATCACCCCGAGCGGAATCCGCACGTCGATGTTGCGGAGGTTGTTCTCGCGGGCGCCGCGGATGAGAATCGAGTTGCGCCACGCGCGCTCCGACGCCGGTATCTCGATGCGGCGGCGTCCGGTAAGGTAGTCGGCCGTCAGGCTGCGTTTGCATTGGAGCAGCTGGTCGTAGGTTCCGCTGAAGACCACCTCGCCGCCGTTGTAGCCCGCCTTGGGGCCGATGTCGACGATGTAGTCCGCCGCGCGGATGACCTCCTCCTCGTGCTCGACGACGATGACCGTATTGCCCAGGTCGCGCAGCTGGCGGAGCACCTTAATCAGGCGGTTCGTATCGCGCGGATGGAGGCCGATGGAGGGTTCGTCGAGGATGTAGAGCGACCCCGTGAGATTGCTGCCCAGCGACGTCGAGAGGTTGATGCGCTGGCTCTCGCCGCCCGAAAGGGTCGACGAAAGGCGGTCGAGCGTCAGATAGCCCAGCCCCACGTCGGCCAGATACTGCAGACGGTTGCGGATTTCGACCAGAATCCGGGCTGCGGTCTTCGCATCGTGCTCGTCCAGCTCCAGTCCGGCGAAGAAGTCGATGAGCGCATCGACGGGCATGCGCACCAGCTCGGCGATGTTGCGGCCGCCGACCCGCACGTAGAGCGCTTCGCGGCGCAGGCGGCTGCCGCCGCACTCGGGACAGGTGGTCTTGCCCGTGTAGCGCGCCTTCATGACGCGGAACTGAATCTTGCGCCGCTCGGAGTCGATGTAGGCGAAGAAGTCGTCGAGCCCGTGGAAATACTCGTTGCCGCGCCACAGCAGCAGCTTCTGCTCGGGCGTCAGCTCGTAGTAGGGCGTATGTATCGGGAAGTCGAACTTCGAGGCGTTGGCCACCAGCTGGTCCTTCCACCGGCGCATCGTCTCGCCGCGCCAGCAGGCCACGGCATCCTCGTAGATGCTCTTGCCCTTGTCGGGGATGACCAGGTCCTCGTCGATGCCGATGACCTTGCCGTAGCCCTCGCAGCGAGGGCAGGCTCCCAGCGGGTTGTTGAAGCTGAAGAGGTGCTCGGTGGGGGGCTCGAACTCGATGCCGTCGGCCTCGAAGCGCGAGGAATACTCCTCCACACCGGCGTCGGTGATGATGCGGCAGACCCCTCCGCCGTAGGAGAAGGCCCGCGCGATGGAGTCGCGCAGACGCGTCTGGGCATCGTCGTCGGTGGAGACCTTCAACCGGTCGATGACCACCGACAGCCCCTCGGCCGAGCTCTTCTCATCGACTGTCGGCAGGAAATCCTCGATGAGCATTGTCCGCCCGTCGACATGAAGGCGCAGCAGGCCGTCGGCCAGCAGCAGCGTCAGCTTCTCGATGAGCCCCTGCCCCTTGTCGAGCAGCAGCGGGGCGGCCACGGCCACACGGCTCCCCGCTTCGAGCTCCAGCACCCGCTCGGCCACCTCGTCGACCCCGTAGCAGCGCACCTCGCGGCCCGAAACGGGCGAGAAGGTGTGGCCCACGCGGGCGAAGAGGAGCTTCAGATAGTCGTAGATTTCGGTCGTCGTGCCGACGGTCGAGCGCGGGTTGCGCGTGTTGACCTTCTGCTCGATGGCAATGGCGGGAGCGATACCCGAGATAAGGTCGACGTCGGGCTTGCCGATTTTGCCCAAAAACTGGCGGGCATAGGCCGAAAGGCTCTCGACGTAGCGCCGCTGCCCCTCGGCAAAGATGGTATCGAAGGCCAGCGTCGACTTGCCCGAGCCCGAGAGACCCGTGATGACGACCAGCGCGTTGTGGGGGATTTCCACGTCGATGTTCTTGAGGTTGTGGACGCGCGCCCCCTTGATGATTATCGAATGTTCCTGCATTTCGTTCGTTTCGGTTTGCGGCTCTGCAGGGCGGAGGCTCCGCCCCGAAGAAACGCCCTCCTCCCGGCCGAGTCGCGTGACGCGGGAGGCGGCGGAGGTCATGCACCCCCGACGGCTCAGGGCTCGTCGACCACGCTCCCCTCGGCCTTGCGCAGCCGCTCCACGAGCCGCTCGGCGCGGCTTTCACGGATGCGCAGTTCGAGCGTGCAGAGGTTGTCGAAGCGCTGGGCGACGACGGTCGGCTGCTCCTCCTTGACCACCTTCATGATGCCGTTCATCGCCGCATAGGGGAAGTCGACGCGCAGCGTGCGGTCGACCGTCCGCTCGACGATTTCGGCCGCCGCGAGCACCTCGGCCGCCGACTCGCGGTAGGCGGCAATCAGCCCCGGCACGCCCAACTTCGTTCCGCCGAAGTAGCGGACCACAACCACCAGGCAATCCGTCACCTCGCACGAGAGCAGCTGCCCGAGGATGGGCTTTCCGGCCGTTCCCGACGGCTCACCGTCGTCGTTGGCGCGGTAGCTCTCGCCGCGGGGTCCCAGCCGCCAGGCGTAGCAGTGGTGGGTGGCGTCGTAGTAACGCTTGCGCAGCTCATCGAGCAGCGTGCGAATCTGCTCCTCGCTTTGGACCGGATAGGCGAAGGCGAGGAACCTGCTGCTCCGCTCGCGGCTGTGGCTCTCGGCCGGCGCGGCGATGGTCCGATAGCTGTCCGAAGGTTGTTCCATCAGCGTACCTTGGTGAAGATTCGCTCCCAGCGGATGTTCGACGGGAACTTTTTGGCAGCGTCGAGCGACAGCCAGATGAACGACGCCTTGCCGACGATGTGGTCCTCGGGCACGAATCCCCAGAAGCGCGAATCGGCCGAGTTGTGGCGGTTGTCGCCCATCATCCAGTAGTAGTCCATGGCGAAGGTGTAGTGCGTCGTCTCGGCACCGTCGATGAAGATGCGGCCGTCACGCACATCCAGCTCGTGGCCCTCGTAGGTCTCGATGATGCGGCGGTAGAGGGGCAGGTTCTCGGGCGTCAGTTCGACGGTCGCCCCGCGGGCCGGCACCCACACCGGGCCGTAGTTGTCCTGGCTCCAGCGCGCATCGCCCCACTGCGGGAAGACGTCGTCGTTGGGGGCGTAGACATAGCGGCGCAGCGAGAGGACGTTGTTCAGCTTGCCCAGCTCGGCGGCCGCCTCGGCCGTGAGGGTCATGTAGTAAACCGAGCCGTTGCCGCTGTATTCGGTCACACCGAGGTTGTCGAGCGCATACTTGGTCAGCGGCGAGGAGGTCTGCACCAGATACATGTACTGCTTGCCCGGCACGTCGTCCGTCTCGCGGCCGTTGATGTACACGGCTCCGTCGACCACCGAGAGCGTATCGCCCGGCAGGGCGACGCAGCGCTTGATGTAGTTCTCACGCTTGTCGACCGGGCGCGTGATGACCGTATACTCGTCGAAGAGGCGGCGGCGTCCCTCCTTCCTGCCGTACGCCTGCTCGTAGGCGCGCAGCTCGTCGTAGTAGGTGACGTTCTGCTTCTCGAGCAGCACCGTGTCTCCGGCCGGGAAGTTGAAAACCACCACGTCGCCGCGGCGCACGCGCCCCAGCCCCTTGAGCCGGTGGTAGGGCCACTTCACCGCCTCGGAGAAGGATTTGCGCGTGGTCGAGAAGGGCATCGTGTGGTGCACGAAGGGAAACGAGAGCGGGGTATTGGGCATCTGGGGACCGTAGGCCACCTTGCTCACGTAGAGGTAGTCGCCGATGAGCAGCGACTTCTCCATCGACGAGGTGGGAATCACATACATCTGGAAGATGAAGATGTGGACCAGCGACGCCACGACCGTGGCGAAGACAATGGCGTTGACCCACTCGTAGATGGTCTTGTAGCAACGGCTCTTGCGGCAGAGCTCGGCGTTGCGGTGCCACACGTAGCGGTAGAAGAGGCGCGAGATGTAGAAGTCGTAAATCACCACGAGGCCCAGAAGCAGCCACAGGTTGCCCGTCCAGACGACGAACCAGAGCGTGTAGAGCAGCGAGGCGAGCGTGAAGCCCACCCACTTGTTGCGAAGAATCGCCTTGAGTTTTTTCATCTTGAGATTCGGTTGGCTCCCCTCCGGCGGCAGCTCCGGCAGCTCCGAAGCCATTACGGCGGAGTGCGCCGCAGGCCGCTCCGGCGGGAGGTTGCGTTATTCGTTACTTCAGAAGGTCCTCCATCGAGTAGACGCCGCGGCGCCCGCAGAGGAACTCGGCCGCCACGACGGCGCCCAGCGCCAGCGTGCGGCGGTTCTTGATGGTGTGGCGCAGCTCGATGCGGTCGTCCTCCGATTCGTAGGTCACCGTATGGATGCCGGGCGTCGTTCCTTCGCGCACGGAGTGGATTTCAATCTGGTCGGCGGCGGCCGGAGCGTCGTTCACCCAGCCGTGCTTGGTCCCGAGTCCGGCGATGATGCCCTCGGCCAGCGTGATGGCCGTACCGCTGGGCGCATCCTTCTTCTGCGTGTGGTGCACCTCCTCGATGGAGACCTCGTAGCCGCCCACGCGGTTGACCAGCGCGGCGAGCTGGCGGTTGAGCCGGAACATCAGATTGACCCCCAGGCTGTAGTTCGAGGCGTAGAAAAAGGCGCCGCCACGCTCGCGGCAGAATGCCTGAAGCTCCTCCAGGCGGGAGGTCCAGCCCGTCGTGCCGCTCACCACCGCAACGCCGCATGCGATGCAGGTGCGGATGTTGTCGCAGGCCGTGGCCGGCGTGGTGAACTCCAGCGCTACGTCGACCCCCGCCAGGTGGGCCGCGTCGAGCTGCGCGGCATTCTCCGCATCGATGACGAGCGCAACCTGGTGGCCGCGCTCCAGAAGTATCTTTTCAATTTCACGGCCCATCTTGCCGTAACCGATGATTGCTGCCTTCATCTTTTTCGTGTCTATAATATATGTGCGCAAAGATAATACATCGCCGCTGTAAAAACAACGTCCGACCCGATTTTTGTCCCTCCGGGAGCGCTGCGGCGCGAAGCGTCCCCAACCGTGACTTCACTCCGGAAAGAGGCGCGGCCGGAGGCTGCGTCCGCGAACCGCAGAAAAAAACGTACTTTTTTCAAAAAAAAGGCGGACAACACGAAAAAATTATTATCTTTCGGAAGAAATTGATTCCAATCCGAAACGAATCAAGGCAAAAACCATAAAAACCGTTACCATGAAAACCGACGAAAAGAAGACCCGCACTGAAAGCGACCTGCTCGGAAGCGTGGAGGTCCCCGAAGAGGTGCTCTACGGCGTGCAGACGATGCGCGGACTGGAGAACTTCGCCATCAGCAAATTCCACCTGTGCGACTATCCCCGTTTCATCGAGGGGCTGGCCGTCGTGAAGCTGGGCGCCGCCATGGCCAACCACGAGATGGGGCTGCTCTCCGACGAGCTCTTCGAAGCCATTGCCCAGGCCTGCCGCGAAATCCGCGCGGGCAAGTTCCACGAGTTCTTCCCCGTGGACATGATTCAGGGCGGCGCCGGCACGACGACGAACATGAACGCCAACGAGGTGATTGCCAACCGTGCGCTGGAGATTATGGGTCACCACCGCGGTGAATATCAGTACTGCTCGCCCAACGACCACGTCAACTGCTCGCAGTCGACCAACGACGCCTATCCGTCGGCCATCCATCTGGGACTCTACGCCACGCACCTCGAACTGCGGAAGCACCTCGTGGCCCTCATCGAGGCATTCGACCGCAAGGGCGAGGAGTTCGCCGACGTGCTCAAGATGGGTCGCACGCAGCTGCAGGATGCCGTTCCCATGACCCTCGGGCAGACCTTCCACGGCTTTGCAAGCGTGCTTCAGGGCGAGGTCGACAACCTCGACCACGCGGCGCTCGAGTTCCTCTCCATCAACATGGGCGCCACGGCCATCGGTACGGGCATCTGCGCCGAGCCGGGCTATGCCGAGCGCTGCACGGCCGCCATCCGTGAAATCACGGAGTGGGACGTCAAGCTGGCCGACGACCTGGTGGGCGCCACCTCCGACACGGTCTGCATGGTGGGCTACTCGTCGGCCATGAAGCGCATCGCCTCGAAGATGAACAAAATCTGCAACGACCTGCGTCTGCTCTCGTCGGGTCCCCGCTGCGGTCTGGGCGAATTCAACCTCCCGGCCCGTCAGCCCGGGTCGTCGATTATGCCCGGCAAGGTCAACCCGGTGATTCCCGAGGTGATGAACCAGATTGCCTTCAAGGTCATCGGCAACGAACTCTGCGTGACGATGGCCGACGAGGCCGCACAGATGGAGCTCAACGCCATGGAGCCGGTCATGGCCCAGTGCTGCTTCGAGTCGGCCGAGCTGCTGATGAACGGCTTCGACACGCTGCGCATCCGCTGCGTCGAGGGTATCACGGCCAACGCCGAGCGCTGCCTGCAGTATGTCCATAACAGCATCGGCGTGGTGACGGCACTCAACCCGATTATCGGCTACAAGAACTCGACGAAGATTGCCAAGGAGGCGCTCGAAACCGGCCGCGGCGTCTACGAACTGGTGCTCGAGCACGGCATTCTGACGCGCGAGGAGCTCGACGAGGTACTCAAGCCCGAGAACATGATTCGCCCCGTGAAGCTGGGCATCAAGCCCCGGCGCTGATTTCCCGCCGCATCCCTCTCTGAGCGAAAACCCCGAGCGCAGAGGCGAGGCTGAAAACTTCGGTTTCCGGCTTGCCTCTGCGCTTCGCTTTTCGTATCTTTGTCGCCGGAACGAACCGAGCAACCCATGCGTTATTTCATCGAACTCCGGTACAACGGGGGCGCCTACTGCGGATGGCAGCGGCAGCCCGACATGCCCTCCGTACAGCAGACGCTCGAAAAGGCGCTGTCGACCCTGCTGCGCGAACCCGTCGAGGTGACGGGCGCCGGGAGGACAGACACGGGGGTCAACGCCTCCTACTACGTGGCGCACTTCGACGTGACGACTGCCGTGGAGGATACCGCCCAGACGCTCTACAAGCTCAACTTCCTGCTGCCGGACGACATCTCAGCCGGGGGGCTGACCCCCGTTCGGGAGCTGGCGCACGCCCGCTTCAGCGCCCGCGAACGGGAGTACCGCTACTACATCGAGCCGCAGAAGAACCCCTTCACCCGCCAGATGTCGTGGCAGTACTACGTGCCGCTCGACATCGAGCGGATGAACCGTGCGGCGGAGGTGCTGCTCACGGAGCGCGACTTCACCTCGTTCGCCAAGCTCAACTCGAACAACCGGACCAACATCTGCCGCGTGAGCGTCGCCCGCTGGGAGGTCGAGCCGTGGGGAACGCTCTGCTTCACGATTCGAGCCGACCGCTTCCTGCGCAACATGGTGCGGTCCATCGTCGGCACGCTCGTCGACGTGGGCCGCGGACGCTACACGCCCGAGGAGTTCGGCGAAATCGTCCGCAGCCGCAACCTCTCCAGGTCGAGTGGGGGAGCGCCCCCACAGGGGCTCTTCCTGAGCGACGTGCGCTATCCCGAGGAGCTGTTCCACCCGGCGATGCTCCGCCGCGACCCGCATGGCTGCCTGCTGCAGCGCCCCGACAACGACAAAACATTCACCCCAACCGAACGAGAAGAGAATGGAGCCCATTGAACAATACATCCACCAGATGAGCGATGCCGAGGAGCCGCTGCTGCACGAACTCGACCGGCGGACCAACCTGCGCGTGGTGCAGCCCCGCATGATTTCGGGCCACATTCAGGGCAAACTGCTCGAACTGCTCGTCCGGATGACGGGGGCCCGCCGCATCCTCGAAATCGGCACCTTCACGGGCTACTCGGCGCTGGCGATGGCCGCCGGGCTGGGCGACGACGGGGTGCTGCACACCATCGAGGTGGACGACGAGCTGGAGTCGTTCGCCCGCTCCTTCTTCGACCGCAGTCCCCACGGCCGTAAAATCCGGCTCCACATCGGGTCGGCGCTCGACATCGCCCCGCAGCTGGGCGAGTGCTTCGACCTGGTCTTCATCGACGGCGACAAGCGCGAATATCCGGCCTACTACCGGATGCTGATGGGCGACAGCGGAACGCCGGCGCTGGTCCACCCGGGTTCGGTGCTCATCGCCGACAACATCCTCTGGTCGGGCAAGGTGGTGCAGCCCGTGGCCCACAACGACCGTCACACGCAGGCGCTGCTCGAATTCAACCGCATGGTGGTCGAAGACCCCCGCACGGAGAACGTCATCGTCCCGCTGCGCGACGGATTGAATCTGATTCGGGTGCGGTAAACCGGAATCGGAGGCCACACATCGGATTCGGACGAGGCAAAAAGCCCTGAAAATCCATCTTCTCCGGGCCCGGTCGGTACCAAACAGCGAAAAAATCGCTATATTTGGTCTACCCAAACCAACCGCCCCATGAAAAATCGAACCCTGCTGGCCCTGCTCGCTCTTCTCGCGAGCCCGTTGCTGCTGCATGCAGCTCCCGATTACAAATTCGGAAAAGTATCGAAAGAGGAGCTCGAAATGAGCAGTTACGAGCCCGACCCCGAGGCCCGGGCCGTCATCCTCAACGAGGATACCTACCTCTGGTACGACATCTCCACGGGCATCGATTTGATATACGAATACACCGTACGCATCAAGGTGCTCCGCCCCGAAGGCACCGATGTGGCCGACGTCGAGCTGGACTACACGTCAACCCCCTCCATGAAGGAGAGCATCTCGGGGCTGAATGCGGCGGCCTACAACCTCGTCGACGGCAAGGTGGTCAAGACACCGCTCAAGAAGCAGTACATCTTCGACGAACAGGTGAGCGACAATCTCCATGTGGTCAAGTTCTCGATTCCCGAAGTCCGCGAGGGCACGGTCATCGAATACCGCTACCGACTCACGTCGGACTACGTCACCTCCATCCCCTCGCTCGTCTTCCAGCACGACATTCCCGTCATGCACTGCAGCGCGAAGGCCGCGATTCCCGAGTTCTTCCGCTTCAACCGCTCGCTGAAGGGGTATCTGAGCATCAACATCTCGGAGTCGCTCTCCTCGGCTTCGATTCCCGACACGGGCGGCATGCCCTACACGTACACCATCCGCAACATCGTCTGCACGGGAGAGAACCTGCCCGCACTGCGCCGCGAGCCCTACGTATGGTGTCTGAACGACTACCGTTCTATGCTCGAATTCGAACTTTCGCAGATTGCCTTCCCCATGCAGCCCGTCCAGAGCTACTCGACCTCGTGGGCCGACGTGAACGACGCCCTGCGCAAGACCTCCTTCGACAGCCACTGCCGGATGGGCAACCCCTTCCGCAAGGAGGTCGATGAGATTGTCGCCCGACAGCTTACGAACGACGAAAAGCTGGTGGCCATCTTGCGGCTCATCCAGTCGAAAATCACGTGGGACGGCTCCTACACGCTCTTCTCGGAGCAGCCGCGTGCCGCTGCCAACAAGGGCACGGGCAGCAGCTCGGACATCAACTTCGCCCTGATGGCCGCACTGCGCGACGCAGGATTCACCGTCACCCCCATTCTGCTCAACCCGCGCTCGTTCGGACGCCTTCCCTATACCCATGCCACCATCAGCCGCATCAACTCCTTCGTGGTGAAGGTGGACTACGACGGCAAGAGCGTCGTGGTGGACGGCACCGACGACTGCTCGTATCCCAACCTGCTGCCGACGCAGCTGCTGACCGACCGCGCCCGCATCTACGGCATCAACGGCGACTCGGGGTGGTGCGACCTCACGCAGCTCACGGCCAGCTCAACAATCACCAACATGGTTCTCCGCATCGACCCCGAGCAGGGCGTCGTTACGGGCAGCATCACCGATACGGCCAACGGCCAGAAGGCCTTCGAGCTGAGCCGCTCGTGGGCCGATGAGCAGAGCGAAGAGGAGTTCATCCGCAAACTTGCGGCTGAAAACGACCTGGAAATAAGCAACTTCAAAATCGAAGGGCAGCGCTCTCCGCGCGTGACCATGCAGTACGACATGACCAGACGGATTGACGGAACGGACGACATGCTCTACATCAACGCCACCATCATCCCCTTCATGAGCACCAACAGCCTCAACACCGAAAACCGCAAGCTGCCGGTCGAGTTCTCCTATCCGGAGACCTACAACATCCGCTGCTCGCTGGAGGTACCCGAGGGGTACACCGTCGAGGAGCTGCCGCGCAACATCGCCATGTCCTCGTGTGAAAACGGGATTCGCTGCCGCTACATCGCCCAGACGACGGGCCGGCTCATCCAGTTCAACTTCTCCTACACGCTTGCGCGCATCGTATATCCGGCCACGGAGTTCCCCGACCTGAACACCTTCATGGGCATGGTTACCGAGCTGAGCAACAGTCAAATCGTACTCAAGAAAATCTAAGCGCCTTGTTCCGACGCCACATACTGCTGCTCGTTGCGCTGACGGGCACGCTGCAACTGCTCCGGGCAGAGCCCGCAGGCGGGATTCCCGACTCGCTGCTGCGCAACAGCGACGCCGTGGTACGACGTTACGACCAGGAGTTCGTCTACCATTCACCCACGTCGGCCGACGAAAGATGCATTCAGGAAATCACGATTCTCAACAAATCGGGGGCTTCGAAGAGCTACTTCAGCTGCTACACCGACCGCACGAGAAGCCTCCGCAGCTTCAGCGGCGCAGTCTACGACGAGCAGGGAAAACTCATCCGCAAGCTCAAGCGCTCGGACCTGCAGTATACCGAATACTCGAGTTCCAGCCTGGCACAGGACGGCGCCGTCTACTACCTGCAGGTCGACGTGCCGCAGAGCTGCTACACGGTACGCTTCGAGCATGAAATCGCCCACCGGAACGGAATTCTGACCTTTCCCGTCTTCCTGCCTCAAAGCAGCACGGCAACGGCGCTGCTCAGCGGAAGCTACACCATCACGCTCCCGCGCAACACCCCCTTCGGGTGGAAGAGCCTGCGTGCGGGCGAGCCCGAGCACGACTCGACGGAGGAGATCGAGACCTACCGCTGGAGGCTGGAGGGGGTGCCGGCCGTCTGCAGCGAAACCTCCTCGCCTCCGCTCATCGACCTCGTGCCCGTCGTCTACGCCGTGCCGCACCGGTTCGAATACGAGAAGACGCAGGGCAGCATGGAGAACTGGGAGAGCTACGGCCGCTGGCAATGCAGCCTGCTCGAAGGGCGCGACCTGCTGCCCGAGGAGCTGCGGGCCGAGGTGCACCGACGCACCGACGCGCTCGGCACACCCCGCGAAAAGGTCCGGGCGCTCTACGACTATCTGGGTGAAACGACCCGCTACGTAAGCATCCAGCTCGGCATCGGAGGGCTGCAGCCCATGCCGGCCGAGGAGGTCTTCCGCACGAAGTTCGGCGACTGCAAGGCGCTGAGCAACTACCTGAAGGCCATGCTTGCGGAGTGCGGCATCGCCTCCGACTACACGATGATTCACACCCAGCGGCCGCGCATGTTCCGCGACTTCACCTCGCCCGCCCAGGCCGACCACGTCATTCTGCGCGTCCCGCTCGAGGGCGACACCCTCTGGCTGGAGTGCACCAATCCCGAGATTCCGTTCGGGTATGTACACAATACGATTGCCGGCCACGACGCCATCGCCTTCCACGACAACACGGCCGAGTTCGTCACGCTGCCCACCTACGCCGATTCGCTCAACCGCATGGAGCAGACCGTCGAAGTGACGCTTGACGACCGGGGCGGCGCCAGGGGACACATCGCCGAGCGCTATGAAGTGGGGCAGTACGAATCGGTGATGACGTTTGCGAAGCTCGACGCACGGCGCCGCAGCGACTTTCTGCTCAGCGACCTGCGCAAGCTGCCGCTCGTGCGGCTTGCGAACATCGCCTGCACGGAGCTGAAGGAGGCGCTGCCCGCCATCGAATTCGCCTACGATATCGACGCCCCGAAATACGGCACCCTGTCGGGCAACCGGCTCTTCGTACCGCTGACCCCCTTCGCGGATTACGGGACACTCGCCGACAGGGAGCGACAGAATCCGATTTACCGCGCCGAGGGGTACGACGACGTCACGACCATACGGCTCCGCATCCCGGAGGGGATGACCGTCGAATCCGTACCGAAGCAGAGCGCCGGAACGTCACCCTTCGGGAGCTTCTCGACGCACATCACCACGGAAGAGGGGTGCATCACCGTCGTGCTCCGCACGCGGATGCATGCGGGACTCTATCCCCCCGAAATGTTCGACGACTACCGGAAGTTCATCGACGCTCGCTCGCGCGCCTTCAACGCCCGGCTGGTGCTGAAAAAGGAGTAGTCGGGTAGGATGCACGACGTGTGCGCCGGGGCCTGACACGTGTGCCGCGGCCGGCATGAAACGGTCGCGGCACACGCATCGGCCGCATCGACATGCAAAGAGGGTAGTATCCGTCAGCGTCCGACGACGTCGGCGCCGCCTCTACAGCTTCGGGTTGTTGCGGTGGCGGTCGTGGTCACGCGCAGTCTTCTTGGCGAAGTTGGCCTCCATGGCGGCCGTGAGGTCGACCCCCGTCTGGTTGGCCAGGCAGACCAGCACCCACAACACGTCGGCCATCTCGTCGGCAAGGTTGCTCTTCTCGCCCTCCTTGAAGGACTGGTCTCCGTAGGTGCGGGCCATGATGCGGGCCAGTTCGCCCACCTCCTCCGTCAGAACGGCCATGTTGGTCAACTCACTGAAATAGCGCACGCCGTACTGGTGAATCCACCCGTCGACGCGCTCCTGCAACTCCTTCAATTCCATTGTTCAAGCGATTTTAAGCGTCCGAAAGATACGAAAAAAGCGCCGACGGGGCAACCTCCGCTGCCGGTTTTCCATCCCGAAGCGCTGCATCCGCGCGGCACCTTTTCCCCTCCAGCACCGCACGAAAAGCCCCGCGCGGCGGCTCGCAGGAAGCCTTAACGCAGAGCATATTCTTAAGATACCGTTCTCTGTGGCCTGGCATCGCGGGGCAACCGCACCGGAAATGCCCGTGCCGGGAGCATGGACAAGCCCGGCACGGGGGAGGCTCATGGGAGAACGCCGTTTATCGGACGTCAGTGCGCGTCGGAGAGGTGCGCGACATCGGGCTGTGCATTTCTCGCATGCAAATCGGCCTCGAAAATCCGAATCGGCAGGGCACGCTGCACCGGGATGCGCTGCGCCTCGTCCAGCTCCTCGAACGGCCGGCCGAACCAACGACGGGAAAGTTCCGTGCGAAGGCCGGCATAGACCTCCGACAACGCCTGCTGCACCTCGGCATAGGCGGCATAGGGCGTTTCGCGGGCGAGATGAATGCCGAAAAGGCCCCGGCTCGTCTCATAACGCTCCGTGCGGCCGTCGGGCAGGTCAATCTCCATCTGCCGGCTCTCGGAGAGGGACGGGTCGTGCGAAGGGTTGAGCACGAACTCCCGGGCCCGGGCCTTCAACTCCTCCACGCCGCACTGCTCCAAATTGCCCTGCGTTCCCGCAAGGATTGTCCCCCGGGCATTGACCTGCACCATGAAGTAGTTGCGCTCCGCCATACGCAGTCGGTACGAATCGGGGTAGTGCGAATTGCCCGGAACCCGCTTCCAAGGGGTTACCGTCTCAACACCCTCGGGCAGCGCGTCGATTCGGGGCGGAAGAAGCCGCTCGACTTCGGTCTCGCCCTCCATGGTCTTATAGCGTACACGCAGCACAGCAGCCTTGCGCAGCAAATCCTTGACATCGGTAACGGAGCCCATCGGCACCGTGCGGGCGGCGCGGATGACGACCGTCATGCCTGAACGTTCCTCCCTGGAGAGGCTGTCGCGCCATGCAATTACGGCCGTGCGCAGCTCCCCGGCCGTGACTTCCCGCCCGTTGAAGCAGATTTTGCCGTCGGAAATGCGGACTTCGCTCCGCTGCGGAGCGGATTCAGAAGAGGTGGCAGCCGAAGGGGCGTCCGGCGCCGGGGAGGATTCGCGGGTGGTAAAGCTGCAGAGCATCATCATCCCCACCACCACGGGGATGGCAGCACCAAGCCGCCACAGGGCATGGCGATGCGTTTCAGGTCGTGTCATCATAACGAATCGGTTTTGGGTGAATGAATGGTTCAGCCCGCAGGTTATATCCGGATTATAACCGAAAAGCTGACGGAAAAGCAGTTGACGATATCGGTTCAGGTCGTATCCGCGGTCGAGCACGTCGCGGTCGGCCTCCCACTCCTGCACCTCGCGCAGAGCCCGCTGAAGCAGCCAAAGGAAGGGGTTGAACCACAGCAGACAGCGCGCCAGCTCGGCAACGAGCAATTCGGCCGAATGGCGGTGACGGATGTGGCTCGCCTCGTGAGCGAGCACCGCCTCACGCTCCTCCGCATCGTATCCTGACCCCAGATAGGCCGTCCGCCAAAACGAGAAGGGGGTTTCGACCTCGTCGCTCTCGGCCACGAAGCAATCCCCACGGTCGGTCACCCTTGCACGACGCCGCAGCCGCCGGATGGCAACCATGCGCCGGAGCAGAGCCAGAAGCAGCAGAGCCGTCACCGTGCCGTAAAGTCCCCATGCCACCGCACGCATGGTCCGCGCGGGGTCCGGTTCCGCCGCTGCTGGCTTCGGAGCAGCCCCACCCGTCGGCTGCAGAGACACAACCTCCGGAGAGCGCTCCGCAGCAGCTATCGGCGCAGGCTCGCCGACCAACGTAGCCGTAACGATGCGTGTGCGGGCAGGGTAGAGGGGGATGTTCAGAAGCGGAAGTGCCGCCGAGAGCAGAATGGCCATCACCAGAAAACGCCGGCAATGGACGAAAGCAACCCGTCGCACGAGCATCAGGTGGTAGAAGGCCAGCAGCAGACCGCTGCAGAAGAGCACTTCGAGCAGATAGAGCGGCAGGGGTTTCATGGCGTCCTATTGTTTCACGTCGTTTTGCGAGGTGTCGTTTTGCAGCATGCGGAGAATCGCGTCGGTCTCCTCGAGCGAGATGGCCTTCTGCTCCGAAAAGAAGGATACCAGGCGGCTGAGCGAACCGCCGAAGAAGTTCTTCAACACACCGTCCATGTAACGCCGCGCATACTCGTCCCGCGTTACGAGCGGGAAGTACTCGTAGGTCTTGCCGTAGGCCTTGTGCGAGACAAAACCCTTTTTTTCGAGAATCCGCACGATGGTCGAGACGGTGTTGTAGGCGGGTTTGGGCTCCTCCATCCCGTCGAGGATGCCGTGGACCACGGCGGCCCCCCGCGCCCAGAGCACCTGCATGATTTCCAGTTCGGCCCGTGTCAGCTCCTGCGGCCTGTTTTTAACGATTTCCGCCATAACTATACATTTAGTTGTTCTCTCTACGGCGAAGATAAAACTAAATTATTAATTATACAACTAAATTATTAGTTATATTCAAAAAAGTCAAACAAAAAGGGAGAGGGTAGCGGAAAGGAGGCGATAACCGAACGGGAAAAGGCAAAAAAAGGCGGGCCCCTTCATGGACCCGCCAGCAGCACAAAACAAAACTTGGGGTGTCATCCGGCAGGACACGCCACGCCGGACAAAAATTCGAAGTGCAGAGGCGCAGACAACCGGCGCTCACTCCGCAAGGTCGATGTAAACGGCGCCGTAGCGTCCCCGAGGCCCGTAGAGCCGAACGGCCTCGGCCGGTAAAATATAATAGTAGTACATCGGGACCTCGGCGCTTGTCGAGAAGGCATTGGCCTGACACATCGCCAGCCATGCGTCAACCGTCGTAAAATGACCGTCGAGCAGGACAAGCGGCACCCGCTCGGGGTAGGTTTCACCCACAACCACCGCGCGCCGTGCAGCAGCGGACGGCGGCACAACCCCTTTCAACGAATCGAGCAGGGCGGAGGCCCTTGCCGCAGCCTCCACGCCGTCGGCCGGATTCCAGACATCGAGACGCCGCAGAGTCAGCCCCTCGATAAAGCGGAGCACGGCCCCCGGAACGAACTTGCCGTCGAGCAGGTAAACCGCATCTTTCGGCAGGCCGCGCCAGATGCCCTCCGGCTCCCACGACACCTGCACATAGCCCACCCGCCGCCGCAGCGAGTCGTAATCGACACGCAGCGAATAGGTATTCATCCGCACCGGTTCGTAACGCAGCCTGCCGGTACGCCGGTCGGTCGCTTCGCCGCCCGTCCATGTATACCCGGCCACGTTGCCGACCAGATGGGGAGCAACAGCTTTACGGCGGTTGCGTTCGGTCAGGAACTTCAGCAACCGGACCTGCTCGCGGCCCGTCGAGTCGGAGAGTCGCATGCACCGCCTCTTGACCTTCACGCGCCGCACATTCCAGAGTGTCACGGCATCGTAAGCATCCGAAAAGGGGACCCGCCGGCGGTTGAGCTTGCAGGCAACACGACTTGTGGTGTCCGCCAGCACCGGCAGGGCGGCCGGAGCATCGGCCACCGTATCGCGCTGCGCCTGGTCGAAGCGCAGCACCGCCTCCACCTGCCCTGGCTCCTGCGCCGAAGCGCTCCACAGAGCCGGCACGAGGGCGGCCAGCAGAAGAATAGTTCGGGTCAAAGTCGATTTTCGCATCACGTTCTAAATTTTTCGTAAATGTACTACTAAAAATTTAGAAATGCAATAGTTCTCACGCCGGACAGAGAAAAAAGGGACAGGAAGGGAAGGCAGGGGGGAGAGGCAGAGGCAGAGGCAGAGGCAGAGGCAGAGGCAGAAGCAGAGGCAGGGGCGCGCGAGGAGCGGGAGCAAGGGCAGAGGCAGGGAAAGGCGCAGGGGAAGAGGCAGGGTAGAGACAAGGGTAGAGACAAGGGTAAGGCGAGCGCGGAGACAAAAGTGGAGACAGGCGTGGGACGAAGACAAGTGTGGGGCGTGGAGACAGGAGGAGAGGCAGGAGCGGGGCAGAGGCGGCATTACAAGAGCAAACGAGGGGTAAGGAGCGAGGTTGAAAAGCAGGGACGGGGACTGAAAAGCAGGGGCGGGAACTGGAGCGAACAGAAAGAACAACGTACAGCGATAACCGGACAAAGCAGAGGCGAGGAGAGCTGAGGAGAGCCGGGGAGAGCCGGGGAGAGCCGGGCTGCAAAACGGACGGAAGAAGCCCGGAAGCCCAGTACTCAGGTGCGTGAGATGAAGAAGCCCACGAGACGACTCGGTAAAAAAAGCCCCGGAACCTCCCTGCGGGAAGTTCCGGGGCTGAGCCGAAAGCCGTAGAGATGACTACTCCAGCTTGAGGTCCTTCTTGATGCCCTCGATTTTGGCGTCGAGCTCGGCAAGCACCTTGTCGTACTCCTCAACCGAGCGCAGCGGAGCCTTCACACCGAAGTAGAACTTGATTTTGGGCTCCGTACCCGACGGACGTACCGAAACAATCGTGCCGTCCTCGGTGAACCACTGCAGCACGTTGCTGCTGTCCTGCACGATGGGGGTCTTCACGCCGCTCTTCACGTCGAGCGTCTCGAGCGTCTTGAAGTCGTTGATGCGCACCACGGGCGAGCCCAGAATCGTCTTGGGCGGGTTCTCGCGGAAGTCGACCATCATCTTCTGAATCAGCTCGGCGCCCTCCTTGCCCTTGCGGACCACCGAAACGAGCCCCTCGCGGTAGAAACCGTACTTCACGTAGAGCTGCTGCAACCACTCGAAGAGCGTCAGGCCCATCGTATCCATGGCCCATGCGGCAGCCTCGGCCGCCATCGAGCAGGCCGATACGGCGTCCTTGTCGCGTACGTAGTCGCCGGCCAGATAGCCGAACGACTCCTCGCCGCCGCCGATGTACTGCGCTTTGCCCTCGTTCTCGCGGATAATCTTGGCAATGTACTTGAAGCCCGTCAGGCAGTCGTAGCACTTCACGTTGAAGAACTTGGCCACGGCATTGGCCATCTGCGACGTCACGATGGTCTTCACCACATACTGCTTGCCGTCGAGCTTGCCCAGCTCGGCCCAGCGCGTGAGCTGGTAGCTGAGCAGCAGCACGAGGGTCTGGTTGCCGTTCAGCAGCACGTATTCGCCCTTCTTGTTGCGCAGCGCCACACCGATGCGGTCCGAGTCGGGGTCCGTGGCCAGTACCAGGTCGGCACCTTCGCGGGCCGCCAGGTCGATGGCCATCGACATCGTCTTGCGCTCCTCGGGGTTGGGCGACTCGACCGTCGGGAAGTTGCCGTCGACAACCGCCTGCTCGGGAACCAGCTTGACGTTCGTGAAGCCGAACTTGCGGAGCGAGGCGGGAACCAGACGCACGCCAGAGCCGTGGAGCGGCGTATAGATAATCTTCATGTCGTGGTGGTGCTTGATGCACTCGGGCGAAAGCGAGAGGGCATGCACGCGGTTCAGATAGATTTCATCGAAGTCCTGACCCAGGATGTGGATGTTCTCGGGGTGGGCGCCCGTCTGAATCATGTTGATGTCGGTAATCTTCTCCACCTCGGCGATGATGTTCGTATCGTGCGGCGGCGTCACCTGCGCACCGTCGGTCCAGTAGGCCTTGTAGCCGTTGTACTCCTTGGGGTTGTGCGAGGCCGTCACCACAACGCCCGAGTGGCATTTCAGCTCGCGGATGGCGAAGCTCAGCTCGGGCGTCGGACGCAGCGCGTCGAAGAGGTAGACCGTGAAGCCGTTCGAGGCGAAGATGTCGGCCACACGCTCGGCGAACATGCGCGAATTGTTGCGGCTGTCGTGCCCCACGGCCACGCGAATCTGCTCGCCCGCGAAGTTCTTCTTCAGGTAGTTGGAAAGCCCCTGCGTGGCGGCACCCACCGTATAGACGTTCATGCGGTTCGTACCCACGCCCATGATGCCGCGCAGGCCGCCCGTACCGAACTCAAGGTCCTTGTAGAAGCTTTCGACAAGCTCCTTCATATCGTTGTCCATCAGGTATTTGACCTGTTTTTTGGTCTCTTCGTCGTAGGGACCGTCGAGCCATGCCTGCGCCTTGCGCAGTACCATTTGTTCCAGTTCGTTTGCCATAGTTGCTTATCTGTTTTATTTATAGTTTGATTCGTAAAACATCCAAAAATTTTATACGCAAATATAAGAAAAATTATTCGACAATTCAATATCAGCGAGTTAAAATTCGCACCCCGCCGACGTCTATTTTCGTATATATAAAAAAAGGAAATATGCAACCAAAATCCGGGAATCTTTTTACAAAATTATTCACAACTTTGTCTCGTCAAAATGTCACAAACCCGTACCATGTTAAACAACGCGCAGGCATATAGCGATATATGGCAGAACTGTCTTGACCGCATCAAAAAGCAGACGACCGAGGAGGAGTTTGCCAAGTGGTTTCTGCCCATCGTCCCGCTCGAGTTCGACGGCACGACGCTGCGTTTGCGCGTACCCAATGCGAGCTATGTGGACCAAATCGAGAAGAACTACATCCCCTTCCTGCGTCCCATCATCTCGCAGCTCTACGGGCAGCAGACCCGTCTGCACTACGCCGTGCCGAAATCCAACAAGCCCTCGATGCCGCTTCCGCCCGAAGCCGACACGACGGCCATTTCGCACTTCAGCACGCAGACCAACACCGCAAATATAAAGAATCCCTTCGTCATTCCGGGACTCAAGAAGATAATCATCGACCCGCAGCTCAGCCCGGCGCTCACCTTCGAGACCTTCATCGAGGGGGAATGTAACCGGCTGGCCCGTTCGGCGGGCATGTCCGTGGCGCTCAATCCGGGCAACAACCCCTTCAACCCGCTGTATATATACGGTAACTCGGGGCTGGGCAAGACCCACATCGTCCAGGCCATCGGCCACGAGGTGCGCCAGCGCCATCCCGAACTGCAGGTGCTCTACGTCTCGATGAACAAGTTCCAGGCGCAGTTCCAGACGGCCTACAAGAATGGTGAAATCCCCGATTTCATCCACTTCTACCAGATGATTGACGTGCTGCTCATCGACGACATCCAGGAGCTGACCGGAAAGACCGGTACGCAGAACGCCTTCTTCAACATCTTCAACCACCTGCAGCTGGCCGGCAAGCAGCTCGTCCTCACCTCAGACAAGCCGCCCGTCGAGCTGAAGGACATCGAGCAGCGGCTGCTGACGCGCTTCAAGTGGGGTCTTTCGGCCCAGATTGACACGCCCGACCGCGAGACGAAGGTGAAAATCATCCGCGCCAAGGCGCAGAAGCTCGGCACGGAGGTTTCGGAGGAGGTGATTGCCTACCTGGCCGACAACATCTCGGCCAACGTCCGCGAAATCGAGGGGGCCCTCTCGTCGCTTGCGGCCAATACCACCTTCCTGGGCCGCAAGATGACCGTGGCGCTGGCCAAGGAGATTCTGAAGGCCTACGTGAAGCTCTACCAGAAGGAGGTGACCATCGAGCACATCATCGAGGTGGTCTGCCAGTACCTCAACCTCGACTTCGAGCGCTTCAACTCCACGGAGCGGACGCGCGAGATTGCCCAGGCGCGGCAGATTGCGATGTACCTCTCGAAGCAGCACACCAAGGCCCCGCTGACGGCTATCGGTGCAGCCATCGGCGGCCGCAACCACGCCACGGTGCTCCACTCGTGCAAGGCGGTAACCAATCTGATGGAGACGGACAAGAACTTCCGCCGCCAGGTCGAGGAGATTGAGAAGCTGGTGCTGGCCCAGTAGCCCGGAAGCCGGGGGGGGGCAGGAGAAGAACAGAAGAAGGACAGAAGAAGGACAGAAGAAGGACAGAAGAAGGACAAAAGAAGGTCAGAAGAAAGAGCCGGAAAGAGCCGGAAAGAGGGACAGAGAAAAGAGCCGGGCGGCAGAGATGAAAGAGAAACCGGAGGGAGGGATGCATGAATTGCATCCCTCCCTCCGGTTTTCACATGAAAAGCGGCAAAGCCTCACGTCGCGATTTTTTTATATCTTTGTATACACCCAACTCCATACGCCGTGAATCCGAAATACGAAACCTGCCTTTTTCACCTCAGCCTCCGCAAAATCCTGCCCCTGCTGGCAGGAAGCATCGCCTTTGTCGGCGCGGGGGCATGGATGATTCTCCACGCCCAGAGTGACCCGTCGTGGGCAGCCCGCTACGTCATCCCCGCCATAGGGTGGCTGTCAATCCTCTTTTTCGGCACCTGCGGCGTCGGACTCTTCATTCTGCTTGTACTCCGCAGACGCTGCCCGCTGGTGATCGTATCACCCGAAGGGCTCCGGGTCAACACGATTTTCAGACCGACAAAGGGTTATTTCTTTCCCTGGAAGTCGATTGAGGGGTTCCGCCGGGACGGATTGCCGGGAATGAACTCCTCGCCATCCATGTCCGCGACCTCGCACAGCGATACGACAGTTCCGGAATGCTGGAGAAGGCCAACATCGCTCTAACGCTGCGCATCTGCGACACGCCGTACACAATCAACGACCGCCTGCTCGATGCCGAACCCGGACAGTTGGAACACGTGCTCGAAGAGTACCTCGCAGCAAGGGGAGAGGCACGGCAGCAATAGACCAGCGCCGACCACCATCCACCGACGGAGACAAAACTTGGCCGTGACAGCTCATGTCACGGCTTTTTCGTATCTTTGCCGGGCAAAAACGACCTCCGCACATGGACCAACCCAAGCTCGAACGGCTGCTGCGCCTCATGAAGCTGCTCACGGCCAACACCACCTACAACGTCGACCAGCTGGCCGAACGGCTCCAGATGTCGCGCCGCACCGTCTACCGCTACATCGACACCTTCCGCGAGGCGGGCTTCGTCATCAAGAAGACGGGCGACTGCATCCGGCTCGACAAGGCGTCGCCCCATTTCCGCGACATCTCGCAGCTGGTCCACTTCACCGAGGAGGAGGCCCATATCCTGAAGAGCGCCATCGAGAACATCGACGACACGAACCTGCTGAAACAGAACCTCAAACGCAAGCTCTACTCGGTCTACGACAACCGCACGCTGGCCGACACGGTCGTGCGCGGCAAGAACGCCCCCAACATCCGCCAACTGGTCGAGGCCATCGAGGAGGAGCAGCAGGTGACGCTGCGCGACTACCAGTCGGGCCACGGAGGAGGCGTCCGCGACCGGCAGGTCGAGCCCTTCGCCTTCACGACCAACTACGTGCAGGTGTGGTGCTACGACCTCGAGGACGGGCGGTGCAAGCTCTTCAAGACGGCGCGCATCGGGTCGGTCATTCCGACCGGCCGGCCGTGGCAACATGCCGACGACCACGCCGAGGGCTTCATCGACCCCTTCCGCATGCACGGCGAGGAGCGGCACCGCGTACGGCTCGAGCTGGGCATGCTGGCCCGAAACCTCCTCTGCGAGGAGTATCCGCTCGCCGAACGCGACATCCGCCCGGCAGGCGAGGGGCGCTGGCTGCTCGACACCGAGGTGGCCAACTACGCCGGCGTGGGCCGCTTCGTGGTGGGGCTGCTCGACGACATCCGCATCGTCGACACCCCGGAGCTGAGCGAATACATAAGACGATATATTACTGAAAATCTGGATAAAACACACGACGAAAAATGATTGACGAAATTCTGGCATTCAACCGCCGCTTCGTGGCCGAAAAGGGTTACGAGCGGTATATTACGGACAAATACCCCAACAAGCGCATCGCGATTGTCACCTGCATGGACACGCGTCTGGTGGAGCTGCTGCCGGCAGCCCTCGGCCTGCGCAACGGCGACGTGAAAATCATCAAGAACGCCGGCGGCACCATCACCAACCCCTTCGACAGCACGGTACGCAGCCTGCTGGTGGCCATCTACGAGCTGGGGGTCACCGAGGTGATGATTATCGGACACACCAACTGCGGCGTGCAGGGGATGGACAGCGCCGAGATGCAGCACCTGATGAAGCAGCGGGGGATTCCCGAGCAGCACATCACGCTCATGAAGCACTGCGGCATCGACCTCGACGCCTGGCTCCACGGCTTCGACGATACCGAGGCGGCCGTTCTGGAGACCGTCGACCTGGTCCGCAACCATCCGCTCATCCCCGACGACGTGGTGGTCAAGGGGTACATCATGGACTCGACCACCGGCGAACTGCGGCCGATTCAGTAGCGGAGCCCCCGGCGGCAGGATTTTTTTTGCGCACTTTCGGGTTGTGTCACAAGTTGTCACTCGGAGGTTGTTCCTTTGCATCGTGAACCTAAAAGAAAACGACCATGGGAACAGCCTACAAAATCCGCTGCAAACACTGCGGCGCACAGTTCGAACACTCGACGCAACCCTATTTCGGCATGCTGCCCTCCTGCATCGGCTGCGGTGACGGAGGCTATGTCGAGACCGAGACGGCCATCCGCTGCCCGGCCTGCCGCCGCCGGCTGAACACCTCGCCCGAAGAGTTCAACGAGCAGGTGGAGGTGACCTACACGTGGGACTGAGGCGCAAAAAAAGTGGGGGCCCATGCATGGAAATCCGCGGAATTATATTAATTTTGAAAGGTAATTTCATCCGTTGAGAAACCTATGATTGCATTACGACCCGGGGATATGGCTCCCGACTTCAAATCGACCACGCAAGAGGGTGAACCTCTGTCGCTTGCGGACCTTCGCGGCCAGCGCGTCATCCTCTACTTTTACCCCAAGGACAACACCTCGGGGTGTACGCTCGAGGCCAAGAGCCTGCGCGACGGGCGCGACGAACTGGCCCGTCGGGGGTTTCGGATTATCGGCGTGAGCCCCGACAGCGAGCAGTCGCACCGCAACTTCTGCGCAAAGCACGATTTGAACTTCACGCTGCTGGCCGACACCGACCACTCGGTCTGCGAAGCCTACGGCGTCTGGGCCGAAAAGTCGATGTACGGGCGCAAGTACATGGGCGTTCTGCGCACGACCTTCATCATCGACGCCGAGGGGCGCATCGAGAAAATTTTCGAGAAGGTGCGCACGAAGGACCACTACCAGCAGATTCTGGAGGCCTACGACAAGTGACCCGCAGCCGCCCGGAGACGGCTGACGGAGACATCCGGAGGCGAACATCCGGACGGAGGGAGAACCAGGGGGAGTAGGGAACACCCCGGAATGGCAGAAATACTCGGTAACGGGAACCCTTGAGCTCAAGGGAGATAAACGGAGACAAAGCAAAAGGAGGAGACATGAAGACGAGACTGCTTACCATCGGCATGAGCCTGCTTTGCGGCATCGGGGTGCCTGGCGCCCAGACTCCGCAGCCGGCGCCGGCGCCACAGCCTCTTGCTGCACAGGAAGAGCTCCGGGCACAGGGAGAACATCCCGCTCGGGAAGCCCTCCCGGCGCAGGGCGAGCCTCCGCAGTGGGGCGGCGCACAGCACGGCGGGGATGAAATTCGGCCGCTCGACGACTCGCTGGCGCTCATGGAGCTGCTCTACGGCGAGCCGCTGACCCTTCCGGGCGACTGGCTCGGCCAAAGCGGCAATCCCTTTGCGCGGAAGGAGCGCGAGCAGAAGCAGCTGCAGCAGATGCGCAAACGGGCCCGAGCTTCGGTGCTCTCCATACCGCGCCTGTCGAACGACCTGGTCAACCGCAACGGGTTCCGGTGGCGGATGACGGTAGGGTATCTCCCGATGAACAACTGGAGTCCCTACGAGGACCGCTGGCTCGACGCCCGCATCATCCGCATGCCGCTGCCGCGCAACATGCGTCCCGACAAGCGGCCGCTGGCTGAGCAGCGTCGCGACGCGCTCCGCAAATCGCGGCGGTAGACTCCGGGGGGGCGGGAACGGCCCAAAAACGGAAACGACCCGAAGACCCGAGGAAAAGCGCAGAAACGCGAAGACCCGAAGGTGGGCGGAAACGGTCCGAAAGCGGGAAACGTCCAAAGGAGGCCCCGATAACGGAGTTGTGCCGAAGGTGGGCGCCCCCGCAAGCCGGCGCAGCTCCAAACAGCGGCAAAGACCAGGGCAAACGCAGCCGCGAAAGCAAAAGCAGGGGAGCGCGCTCCCCGAAACGGCACCCCGAAACGGGGCGCACAACAACAAAAAGAACGAACAATTTATTCAGATAACGAACTACACACAATGGCAGAAAAAGCTCAGGTGAACGCGGACAAGCTCAAAGTGCTCAACGCGGTTATGGAAAAGATAGAGAAGGACTTCGGCAAGGGCTCCATCATGCGGATGAACAGCACGGAGATTGCCGACATCCCCGTCATCCCTACGGGCTCCATCACGCTCGACATGGCGTTGGGCGTGGGCGGATACCCCAAGGGACGTGTCATCGAGATTTTCGGTCCCGAATCGTCGGGTAAGACGACGCTGGCCATCCACGCCATCGCCGAGGCGCAGAAGGCGGGCGGTATTGCCGCATTCATCGACGCCGAGCACGCCTTCGACAGCGCCTATGCCCAGAAGCTGGGCGTCGATGTCGACAACCTGCTCATCTCGCAACCCGACAACGGCGAGCAGGCGCTCGAAATCGCCGACTCGCTGATTCGCTCGAGCGCCATCGACATCATCGTCATCGACTCGGTGGCGGCGCTGACGCCCAAGGCCGAAATCGAGGGCGAGATGGGCGACGCCAAGATGGGTCTTCAGGCCCGTCTGATGTCGCAGGCGCTGCGCAAGCTCACGTCGAGCATCTCGAAGACGAAGACCGTCTGCATCTTCATCAACCAGCTGCGCGACAAGATTGGCGTCGTCTACGGCAACCCCGAGACCACGACGGGCGGCAACGCGCTGAAGTTCTACGCTTCGGTGCGCATCGACATCCGCCGCATGTCGGTCATCAAGGACGGCGAGGACCAGCTCGGAACGCGCACCAAGGTCAAGGTGGTGAAGAACAAGGTGGCGCCCCCGTTCAAGCGTGCCGAATTCGACATCATGTTCGGCGAGGGCATCTCGAAAATCGGCGAAATCATCGACCTGGGCGTCGACTACGGAATCATCAAGAAGGCCGGCTCGTGGTTCTCGTACGGAGACCGCAAAATCGGCCAGGGCCGCGATGCGGTGAAGGAGCTGCTCAAGAAGGACGAAGCGCTCAGCGCCGAGATTGAGGCCAAGGTCCGCGAGGCCATGAAGGAGAAAAAGGAGTAATACCCCAAGTGTTTGCTTATGGATTATACTGCCGAGGATGAACTCATAATAAAGGAGAAATGGGACGACCTGCTCTTCTCGTGCACCAAAATATGCAAGAACGACGAAGACTGGAATCTGATTAAACGTGCATTTTTCCTCGCCAAAGAGGCCCATCAGGGGGTAAGGCGCCGCTCCGGCGAGCCTTATCTCCTGCATCCTATTGCAGTAGCCAAAATAGTCATCGAGGAGATTGGCCTGGGCGTCAAGTCGGTCGTCGCCTCACTGCTGCACGACGTGGTGGAGGATACGGAGTACACCGTCGAGGACATGGAGCGCATCTTCGGCCCCAAAATCGCCTCGATGGTCGATGGCCTTACCAAGATGTCGGGCGTCTTCAACGCCGACACCTCGAAGCAGGCCGAATACTTCCGCAAGGTGCTGCTGACCCTCTCGGACGACGTGCGGGTCATCCTCATCAAGATTGCCGACCGCCTGCACAACATGCGCACGCTCGGCTCGATGCCGCTCAACAAGCAAATCAAAATCACGAGCGAGACCATCTACCTCTTCGCGCCGCTGGCCTACCGGCTCGGGCTCTACTCCATCAAGAGCGAGCTGGAGGACCTCTGCATGAAGTACCGCTTCCCGCAGGAGTACGCCGAAATCACCCGCAAACTGAGCGAATCGGAGGCCTCGCGCCAGGAGTTCGTCGACAAGTTCAACGCCCCGATTATCGCGGCGCTCAACCGCGACAAAATCAACTACGAGATATCGGCCCGCGTCAAGAGCGTCTACTCCATCTGGAACAAGATGCAGCGCAAGCAGATACCCTTCGAGGAGGTCTACGACCTGTTCGCCATCCGGATTGTCTTCAAGCCGCTTCCGTTCCCCTCCGAGAAGACGCAGTGCTGGCAGATTTACTCCTCCATTACAGACACCTACACCCCGAAACCCGACCGCCTGCGCGACTGGATTTCGATGCCCAAGGCCAACGGCTACGAGGCGCTGCACTCGACGGTCATGGGCCCTGACGGCGTATGGGTCGAGGTGCAAATCCGCACGCAGCGCATGGAGGAGATTGCCGAACGGGGATTCGCCGCCCACTGGAAGTACAAGCATGCGACCATCTCGCAGGACGAGGACGAGTTCGACAAGTGGCTCAAGCAGATTCGGGCGGCGCTGAACAGCCCAACGGAGAATGCCGTCGACTTCCTGGACAACTTCAAGTTATCGCTGTACACCAGTGAAATAGTGGTATTTACACCAAAGGGAGAATCACGTAAGTTGCCCTTCGGCGCCACGGCGCTCGACTTTGCCTACGACATCCACTCGAAAATCGGCAACAACGCTATCAGCGCCAAAATCAACCACAAGCTGGAACCCATCACCACGACGCTCAACAGCGGTGACCAGATTGAAATCATCACGGCCGACAACGCCCGACCCAAGCCTGAGTGGCTCGACATCGTCACGACGGCCAAGGCCAAGCAGGCCATCAAGAGCTTCCTCAAGCGCGAGCGGCAGCACAACATCGAGCACGGCATGCAGATGCTCGACGACAAGATGAAGGAGCTCAACATCAAGCTCAGCGGCCGCGTGCTGCGCAAAATCGTCCCGGCCTACGGCTGCCGCAACAAGGAGGAGCTCTACAGCAAAATCGGCGCGGGAATCGTCACCATCGACACGCTGGAGAAGACCCTCAAGGTCGACTCGAAGAGCAAGATACTCAAGTTCTGGACCCTCTTCATCCCCAAGAAGGAGGAGCCCGAGGAGGGCGATGCTCCCGTGTCGCCGGGTGAGATACAGCCTTCGCCCGACGTGGAGGCCGAACCACAGTTCCGCATCGCCGAGTGCTGCAAACCCATTCCGGGCGACAAGGTCGTGGGCTACCGCGACCCGGCCAGCGGCGACATCATCGTCCACAAGGCAACCTGCGACGAGCTGAACCGGCTGGCCAGCCAGTTCGGCAACAACATCGTCAAGGAGGAAATCAAGTGGTCGCAGCACAAGGCGATGTCCTACCTGGTGACGGCCGAAATCCGCGGCATCGACCGGATGGGCATCCTGCTCGATTTGGCCAAGGTCGTCAGCGATGACTTCAACATCAACATTCGCGAGGTGAACATCCACAGCCACGACGGCATCTTCGAGGGAAGCGTCAGCCTCTACGTGAAGGACGCCGAGGGTCTGAACGCCGTCATGGACCGCATCCGCCAAATCAAGGGCATCGAAACCGTCAAACGAGCCATGAACTGAGACCATGGAAGACTACGCGCCCATACTCTGGCTGCTGTTCATCGTCGTATCGATGGGCTTTTCGGCGCTCTCCAAGGCCCGCAAACGGGCCGCAAGGCGTGCCGAAGAGGTCGAAGAGGGGCAGGAGCGCAACGCCGGGCAGGGCCATCCGACCATTCCCCGCTACCCGACCCCGGGCAGCGGTCTGCCGGAGGGTTTTCCTCTGCCGCAACAACGCAGCCGTCGGCCGGCCACTTCGCCCTCGACCGGAGGCGCAAAATCCATTACGCCACAGACCTCCGCGCAACAGACCGCTGCACAACGGGCGACCGCACAACAGGCCGCTGCGTCGCGGTCGCAGACGGCGGCAACCGCATCTTCCCAACACGGACTGCAGCACGCGGGCGAAAGCCTCCAACGCAGGCACAGCAGCGTATCGGCCGCCCAGCCGCAGGTTATGGCGGCAATGCGCGAAAAGGAGCCCGTACGGTTGCCGGAAACGGAGGAGACGGCCAATGAGATAGTCGCGGAGTTCGACCTGCGCAAAGCGGTCATTTACGCCGAGATTCTGAAGCCCAAATTCGAGGAGTAACATAACACCAAACAACCGAGCCGCGGACAAACTGTCTATATGAACATGACTTCGATGAGCGAAGCGAACAACGAGGTGCACCGCCCGGGAAGAATGAAGCGCGGAAAACCGAGGCTCGCAGACATGGGATGCGCGCCGACGCCTGGCGAGGCACCCTGCAGCTGACCGGCACCCGATGATTCGGCAGGGAGGTGCCCACGGGCTTTTCTACAGCCCCGGTTGCCGACCTTCGACCAGATGGACCGGCGAAGAATCTCCCGCGGCAAGAAGCCGTTAAGCGAGACACAAAACCGTCCCATAGAGAGGCAACACATAGAGGCACACGACGCGCCCAACCGCCCGGGGCAGAGCGAACCGCACCGGACAGATGCCGGGAGTAGAGGCCCGGTACTGCATCAAGACAACAGAAACGATAACATTCAACACTATTCAGATTATGGCATCCATCTTTTCACGCATCATTGCGGGGGAGATTCCCTCCTACAAGGTCGCCGAAGACGACCGCTACTACGCATTCCTCGACATCAATCCGCTGGCCAAAGGGCATACGCTCGTCGTTCCCAAGAAGAAGGTCGACTATATCTTCGACCTCGATGACGAAACCCTTGCCGGCATGATGCTCTTTGCCAAGAAGGTTGCAGCCCGAATCAAGCGGGAAACCGCCTGCAGGAAGGTGGCAGTAGTGGTGTTGGGACTCGAAGTTCCCCATGCACACATCCATCTGATACCGATGAACAGCGAAAACGACGTCGATTTTCACCGCGAAAAGCTCCAACTGACTCCGGAAGAGTTCCGCGAAATTGCGGAAAAGCTCTCCAGGGAGTAGGTTGTTAACAAACAGGTAACTGATTATTCCTGAGCGGAGTAGGATATCTTTATCCTGCTCCGCTTCTTTATTATTTAACATAATTTGAGCTGCAAACAGAGTTGTAAACAAAAGATATGAACAGCCGAGCGGAATACGCCAAAAACGGTCAAAAAGTAGGGTAGGGAGGTGTTTATTTTACAATTGTAAAGATTAGAGAGAGGGGTATTTTCCAGTTGTAATTACATATGTAAAAAGAACAGCGCCGCTTGCTCTGTTAATAATATACATATGTAAATTATCGATAAACGCTCATCCGGGTGCAATTTCTCGGCTACAACCGCTGTTAAACCACTAAACATGCACCATTAAATATTTCACAATATCAATATTTTACGAAATTTACATCAACGAACGATAAACCAAAACAATAGAAGATGCAAGCACGCCGGCGTAGAGGGCGCACAACAAGGTTTTATCATTGATATTACACTGAAAACGAGTATTTTAATTAATACAGTATAAAGTAAAAACAAACGTAACAACGAAGGGCAACTTTTAACGGAATTTATTTGTTTCCATTTGTAAACATTATCAACAGTTATTGACATTTTACAAATAGCAAATTTTCTTGATTTACAAATGAAAAGTGTTTATATTTGTAAAAAATTACGCTGATGAGGGAGAAATTGCTCGATATCATGAAAAGTGAAGGTTTGAAGCCAAGCCAGCTGGCCGAAAGACTCGAAATCAATCCGGCGGGAATCTCCCACATTCTGGCCGGGCGCAACAAGCCCAGCTTCGATTTTCTGCAAAAGATGCTGCTGAAATTTCCCCGGCTCAGCCCCGACTGGCTTCTGCTCGACAAGGGGCCGATGTACCGGAGTGACACGACCGCCGCAGCAACGGGTGCGGCGGTGAATGGCGGGTCGCCCGAAGTTGGAGTCGGGACAGGAATCGGAGCCGGAGCGGCCGGTCAGACCAGGGCGAAGAGTCCGGCCGGGACAGCGCTCTTCGGTCCGGCGGCTGGAGACGCCTCCATCGCAACGCCATCGACCGCATCAGCCGGAGCATCGTCGGCTGCCCTCACCTCAGAGGCATTGCAGCAGGTTGCCCTGCGCGGACACGGATCGGTGCGCCGCATCGTTATCCTCTACGACGACCACACCTTCGAAAGTTACACGCCGTCGGAGCGATAATTCCGGCAACCGGTCGGAACGACTCTGAATATCGCAAACACGGAGGGTTAAAATCGGGCGGAAAACAGGGAAAGAACCCCGTTACATCCTGATTATCCGGGCAGAAAATTCATGCAGGCCAGACATCGGCTCACAACGGTACAGGCATCAATCCGTACAGGATGGGTGCAATCTGGAGGCGATAATAAAAAAGGAGGAAATCGAAATGATTCCCTCCTTTTCATTTTATGGTTACGGGCGCACTTTTCAGATACGAGCCCCGTTCAGACAGTCGATTGCCGCCTCCATCTGTTCGTCCCGACCCTGCATCAACCCCTCGGCAGTCGGTTCGACCACACGGTCAATCTTCACACCGCGACGCTGAGCGTTCAGCCCGTCGGGATAGCAGACACCGAGACCGGTGAGGCTGAATGACGCATAGGGCAGCTGGATGCGCGTTACGTTTCCGTCGGCGCCGGCCGTTTGGCTGCCAATGGTCACGACGCCCGGAATGGTCTGCAGGAACATTGTGAAATACTCGGACATCGACTGCGAGCAGGCATCGACCAACAGCACGACCTGCCCCCGGAAAAGCCGACCGGAATCGGAGCTCCGCTCCGTCGACTCGACCCAACGTACGACGGTTCCCGGAGTGTCGGCCTGAGGCAGCAGCACGGCAACTGCCTCCCGGGCCTCGGGAAAGAGATACTCCGGAAGCAGCTTGTGGATTACATCGTACTCGGCTGGATATGCACGCAGGTCGATAATCAGCTTGTCGTACCTCTTCAGCAGCTCCTCAAGCTCGGGTTCATCGTCGCACGTAAGCGAGCCGATACGGATGCAGGCGATGCCGTCGGCCACCTCTTCGAACGTCGGCTTTTGGGGCGAATACAGATTCGCGTATATCCGTCCGACAAAATGCTCGCCATCGACCGTGGAGAGGGTCGACGTGCGGAGCTCCCCGCGGCTCCGATACTCGAGCTGCACCTCCTCCTTCGCCGTGAGCAGCGATGCATAGGAGCCGTCGCGCATGAGCGCAGCACGGTTGGAGCAGGACATGTAGGGCGCGAGTTCCGCCAAACGTTCGACCGGGCTTTTGCCGTCGATACGGAGAATCTCGTCCCCGACGCGGAAATCATTGGGCACAAGCGTACAGGTGTCCGTAACGAAGAGTCGCTCCCCGGCGAAGCGGCACACGACGGGGACGAAGCGGCCCCCGAAGAGCGGAATAAACCACGAATTGACATGCGAGTCGCACAGTTCGGATACCATGCGGGAGTAGAGCGCCATGAAGTCGACCGAGGAGTCGAATGCCATGGCCGTATAGTCGCGAAGCACCTCGTCCCACGGGCGGTCCGTCAGATTGCGGTTCGGGGAGTAGCTGTCGACGGCGTTCCAGAATTTAGCCACACCGAGCAGTCTGTATGCGATGTCTTCGTCCGGAATATCCGTATATTCCGGCTCGATGTATGAGACGTTGACAGAGGTCTGCTCCACATATCTGTTTTTGCCCGGGTCCGCCTGACGGATTTCAGCCAACATGCGGCTCAGGGGCGCACCCAGCTGCAGCGTGTCGTAAATCCATGCGAAATCGTTGAAGACTTCGCACTTCACGCTGCTGTCGGAACGCATGGAAACAGGTCCCAATGCGGCAATCCACTCCGCGAACACCGCGTTGCGAGCCGAGTCCGGCGCATTTATAATACGGTGCAGCAGCGTGAAATACTCGGCATCGGCATTCAGCGATTTCCTGGCGAATGCCGGATGGTGGTACTTGACAAAGCCCCATATCCGGGCGGCCTGTACCGCCGCGGAGCGCTGCGCGCTGTCGGGCGCCTCGGGGAGTACCAACGCAGCCCGGGCCTCCTCGGTCGAAGGCGATTGAACGGAGCTGCCGCCACAGCATGCAAGGGTCAAGGCCGAAAAGAGAAGTACGGCCGAAGATGTGAACAGGTTCCTTTTCATTGGTCGGAATTATTGCTGTCGAAGATAAGAGTCATGCCCAAAAGAAATCCAAGGATAATTGTAACATCCATCAAATATAGTCATATTTGGCAGGAGATGCAACAGCCAGGGACAACGCAATTCGGCAAAATACGGAACGCCGGAGGGATTCGCAGCAGACGAGGAATGAATTAATATTTACATTACAAGTAAGTTGCGCTCATTGAGCCATATATCACACGCGTAGACTGTTCAATAATTGAACATTCCAACGATTCGGCTTGTCGTGGAGTTATTATCGAGGTCGAGCGTTGGCCCGCGTGCGGGCCGGTTGGCAAGGGAATCGCCGGCTTTGCCGGCGGTCGGCAAGGGCCCGGGCCAAAAACCCGGGCCCGCGCAGGGCGGGATACGGGGCGCCGCTGTCGCCAGCGGTGCGGCGCCACGCCGGCGGGGCGGGCGTGCCAGCCACGCCCTTCCGCCCGGAGCGGATGCCGACAAACAGGGGCGGGCCGCCGCCGAGGGCGGAGGGCCGCGCATCGTGCGGCCCGGCAGGCGGAGGCGAGCGGCACGACCGCGCCGAGGCCGCGCTATCACGGGGCCGACGGGGTGGCCCGCAAGGCCGGCCCGAAGGGCCGCTCCGTACAGCCTTGCGCGCCACCACGCGGGACCGATGTGACGCGCGGACCGGCGCACCTTGCTGGGTGGGGTCACGGGGCAAGGCCGAGGGAGCGGCATTCGCCCGCCGGCGAATCGTTGGAGCCGCAATAGCCGACGGCGGGCAAATGCCGCCGCAGCCCGGCGAAGGCCGTGGCAAGCGAGGCCGCAGGGGCGTGTAGCGACAAAGGAGAGACGCCGCAGCGGGCCCCCGAAATCGCCCGCAGCGGCGGGTCTCACACGAAGCCAACGGCGTCGCGTTATCGTCGGATAAGTTCGGCCCATTGGTCCAGCTCGTCAAATTCGACCGTCGGGAGCGCTGAGACGTCAATAACGATTTCGTAGCGGCCTGCCTCAACGCTTTTCGGGTTGGGATAGAAGGAGACCGCCATACCGTCGCAAATGCGGATGCGTGCGTGCAGCAAATTGCGCTCTTTGGCGAAGCTGTAGAGGTCGAGAACGGTGATATATTCGGGGGTCATGGTTCAATATATTATTGCATGGTTAATAACTGTGCGTCAGAAGGCCGAATTTTTGGAAGCGCCGCAGGCGGTACCCGGACAATATTATGTTAATATCGGCTGTGCCGTAGCGTCGGCAGATGTCCTTATCGGCGAGTTCTTCGGTATCGAGCCGCAGGGACATGAAGCGGAAGGCAATTGAGCGGAAGGCCGTACCGGCGACGTTGACGACGATATTTGCGGCGGCTACAAGTTGCGGCAGTTCGGCGGAGAGGGTCAATCGGTTGAGGCCGTGCGTGTCGATGGTGCCAAATTCCAGTCGCCAGTTACGGGACCACTCGGGGCTCGATACGGCAGCAGCCCGGATAGCCCGTAAACGCTGGTTTGTGCCTTCGCATGCGATGTCAACAGTATAGCGTCCGGATGGAAGGAGAGCGCGAGCCAATGCGTCGAAAATGACGCAACATTGGTCAATGCCGGCGATGAAGGAATCCGATATGACGGCGTAGCGGTTAAAACGGGTCTCCACGTTGACCATACGAAATCCCGTTATGCGCATACGGCGGAGGATACGCGAGCCGTTGATGGAGCGGAAGGCGGAGCAGATTTTTTCGTAGGCCATCTGCCAGCTTTTCGCGCACGGAATGTCGACCGTGATATGGTAGACTGGTTCTCCGGCTGCGACGCGTCGCAGGAGTTCAAAATTTTGTTCGTAGGCCGGGACAATTTTTGCGAGATAGATATCTGTTTTGAGTTCCCGTACTCCGTTTACCATTTGTAACGGAACCCTCACGTAGCGTGTGCGGGGCACCATTCTTGTCCCAAAAAGGACTCTTTTTTGCTTCTCTGAGAACATGATAATTTGTTGATTTTTAGGTTATTTTACACATGTTACCACACATAAATTACGCACTTTGAGTACAGAATATTTGCAGGTGGTTGTAGGTCAGTTCGTAACAAAGATATGAATTAATATTTACATTATGTTAAATTATTAACGGGTAAATAGGGAATAGCCTACTCGAACCCGACACCGGTCCCTCCGGATTGGCAAACCAGGTGCAGAGAACCCGATGCATTGAAAACCAACACTTTTTTGCCCGAACGTAATCGCGCAAAACGGCTGACGGACACATATATACAAGGAGCATTGCGCGTATAAAATATGGCGCCAGCCGCGGACAGGTAAAGCCCCACAATCCTCACAGCTCAAAACAGACTCATCCACAGCAACATACGCCGCCATTATACGCTCAACAGCGCCCGGTTGCAACAATGAGCATTACACGGTTCAAACTCAAGGAGCTGGAGTGTCCTCACTTGCAAAAGCTCCCTCACCAACCGCGCAAAGGGCTGCTGCAAGCACAAAAACTCCCCTTTCAAACAAAAAAAGCAAAATGTTTTGGTTTATATTATAAACTTATTTATATTAGCGAACAAGAATGCGACCTGAACCCCGCATAAAGACCGGACCACACAGCAAATCACCGAATTGCGATAAAAAATGGAAAAATCGAACGACAACCGACAAAGACGAACCGCAGCCATTGTACTCGCTGCAACAGCGGCCTTCATGACCACATTCATTGTCATCTGGTGCGTGAACGGACCCGAGAAATTCCTGAACTATCTGGGCTTCAGCGGTTCCGGAGAGGTCCTACCCTAAGCCTGGCTCCTGGCCGAGGCAACGGCCGCCGGCTACATTGCCTATACGGCCCGCATGATACCCGAAGTCCAACAGAACATTCTCTGTTTCAAAGGTTTGCTCAAATGGCTGGGCATCTATGCCGGATTTGCGGGCGGAATCGTCGAAGAGGCCCTCTTCCGTCAGATGCTGATGGACTGGCTCCAAGGCAACGGAGCGTGCGCGCTGCTGCAAATCGTGCTCTCGGCCCTTGCCTTCGGCCTGATACACCTCTCGTGGTCGCTCCTGGGCGGAAACCTGCGTACAGGGACAGCCTCGGCGGCCTCGACCGCAGCACTGGGCCTGCTGCTCGCAGTAGTCTACGTCGCAGCGGGGCGCAATCTGCTGCCTGCCGTGGCGGCCCATGTGCTCATCAACCTCTTCGTCGAGCCGTGGCTGATACTGAGCGCCGTCGGAGCCAGCCGCCACGAACCCACCCGCCAACCGCATGAAACACAGCCGCGGCGAAATTGAAGAGGACCTACACCCTATGCGCACAAACCGGGGACACCAGCGATGCAACCGGAAGACATACGCAACCCGGAGTGCGGCAACCGCGGTTTTTTCTTATCTTTGTCGCAAGAAACATCCACCATGAGAAAATACCTCCTTCTACTCGTCACTACCCTGCTGCTGGCCGCGTGCGGCGAAACACCCCGGACGGACGACCGCACGATGGTCGTCTCGATTCTGCCGTTGCGCACTATCATCGGCGGCATCGTCGGCTCTGATTTCGACATCGAGGTGCTTGTTCCCGCCGGAGCGAGCCCCGAAACCTTCGAACCCACGCCGCGCCAGTTCGCCCGCATGAACCGCGCACGACAGATTTTCAGCGTGGGACTCATCGACTTCGAGAACTCGCTGCTCTCGAAGCTCGAGGAGCCCCAGCGCGTCGTCAACCTGAGCCGCGGCATCGAGCTGATTGAGGGCAGCTGTGCACACCACCACGACGGCCACGAACATGGCCTCGGCGTCGACCCCCACATCTGGACCTCGCCGCGCGCACTCCAGCAGATGGCAGCAAACGCCTACGAAGCCATTCATGCCGCCTATCCTGATTCGACAAAATACACGCTTAATTACGGCAAACTGCAGGCGGCCCTGCAACAGCTCGACCGCCAGGTGGGCAGTCGGCTCAAGGCGGCCGGAACGCGCTATTTCCTGATTTACCATCCGGCCCTCACCTACTACGCCCGCGACTACGGCATCCGCCAGGTGGCCATCGAGAACGAGGGCAAGGAGCCCTCGGCCCGAGAGCTGACCCGCATCATCAAACAGGCCCGGGCCGACGGCATCACCCGCATCCTCTACCAGAGCCAGTTCCCGGCATCGGCCGTCGAAATCATCGCCCGCGACCTCAATGCCACGAGCGTCGCCATCGACCCGCTGCGCGAGGATGTCCTGGCGAACATCGCCGAAATCACCGACCAAATCACCGCCCGCCCATGAACCTTGTCTCCATGCGCAACGTGAGCGTCAGGTACGACGGCTACGAGGCGCTCCGCAACGTCAACCTCGACATCGCCGACGACGACTTCATCGGCATCATCGGCCCCAACGGAGGCGGCAAAACCACGCTGGTCAAGGCGATTCTCGGCACGGTACCCTATCGCGGCACCATCACGCTGGCTCCGGAGCTCTTCCACGGCAAGGAGCGGCTGATTGGCTACATGCCGCAGCTCTCGAACTTCGACCGCTCATTCCCCATTTCGGTGGTCGAAACGACCCTCTCGGGGCTCCAGGGGCGCCGCGGCTTCCGCTCCCGCTACACGCGCGAAGACCGGGCCAAGGCCCTTGCGCTGCTCGAGGCTGCGGGCATCGGTGAGGTGGCGCACCACCCGATTGGCGAAATCTCGGGCGGACAGATGCAGCGGGCGCTGCTCTGCCGGGCCATCATCTCCGACCCGAGGCTGCTGATACTCGACGAGCCGGCCAACTTCGTCGACAACAAGTTCGAAAAGGAGCTCTACCACATGCTCCATGAGCTGAACAGCCGCATGGCGATTGTGATGGTTTCGCACGACATCGGAACCATCACAAGCGTCGTCAAGGAGATTGTCTGCGTCAACCGTCAGGTGCACCGCCACCATTCGAACCGCATCACCGAGGAGCAGCTGCGCAACTACGACTGCCCGATTCAGCTCCTGACCCACGGTGTCGTCCCCCACACGGTGCTCGAGCACCATCCCGGCGACGGCTGTCCGGACCATGAATAACAAAAAAAAGGGCTTTTAAGCCCCTTTTTTGTTGCCTTTGACGCAAACCCATTTCCGGATATCATGCCCAAAACAGGTTATTTATCGACCTGTAAAGCATCGCGCCGGTGCCTGTACCATGAGTCAAAGATTGACTCGTGCAGCCGTAAATGGGTTTTGTAGTACTCCATACTCCAGCCCTGCTCCAAGCCGCAATCCGACATATACACCTGCAAGGGCTCCATACCTAAGCTCGCACGCAGTGAATCAACCCGCTCTGCATCCTGCAACGGCACCAGATAATCGACCCCACCTTTGGCTATCCGCTGAGTACCATAGATTTGCCGCTCGCCCCGATTCATGAAACATCGGTCCGTGAGAAAGGCGTATTGCCACCCCTCGGCCGCACCGCTTTGGACCGCATCTCTCAGAACCGGCAGGTACTTATTTTGAATCAACGAGTCCTGAGTGTGCTGTATACACAGGAACAGAGCCTCGTTGGCTTCATAGCCGACCTCCTCAGGGGCAAGCCAACCGTATCGGTCAATAATTTCAGCGACACGGCTGGCATTTCGGCAGTCTATCTGCTCCATCATCCGCCTGATTTGGGAGACATCCCTGTCCTTCTTCCGGGCATCGAGCAGCAGCAACCGAATTCCCTGATCCATGTTTCTTATCCCGGTCAACTCCATGGCGATGGAATATAATTCGGCATTATAGGTTCTCTCATACGCATCGGGCAATCGGTCGCAGGTTCTGCCAAACGAAGCAGTATCGCCCTGTTCAAGATAAAAATAGCAGCTATCTGCCACATCAGAAAAGCTTTGCGCGTTCAGTCTGAGCGTCGTGAACGCAAGCAGCACCGCCGCATAGAAAATAGGCTTCATGCTCATGTATGCTAAATCAATACAAGTCTAAAAACTGATAGAAACAGAGTGCAAAGATAGCATTTTACACTTTACACCGAAACCGAAGACCGAAGACCGAAGACCAACGCCCGCCTTCCGCGCCCCGTTCGCCTATGGGCACAAAAAAGGTCAGACCTTGTGAGTCTGACCTTGAAGAGGCGGCTACCTACTCTCCCACGGGAGAACCGCAGTACCATCGGCGTAAGTGAGCTTAACTTCTCTGTTCGGAATGGGAAGAGGTGGAACCTCACTGCTATAGCCACCTAAAAGAACGTTTTTACGTGCGAGTACCTCTCGGTACAACCCGTCGCACCCGGTATAAGTTTGACATAAATCGGTTATGAGATAAAGTGCGCGAAAGAAAGCCTCTCGGGTAATTAGTACTGCTCGGCTTTGACATT